>VAOW01031476.1_pt1 | contig 28425 bp, 23 predicted proteins | sample 3393921 | NCBI WGS metagenome assembly VAOW01 (sample SAMN08290428, study PRJNA428436) | hydrothermal vent metagenome | isolation source: Deep-sea hydrothermal vent chimney | place: Indian Ocean: Southwest Indian Ridge | depth 2742 m m | reverse complement strand
CAAGCAGTCGAGGGTGCACTTCGACAGCCGAGTGGATTCTTCTGAGCTGAGCCACTGCTCATACTATCTGCAAGCTGCTTCGAAATGTATTTTTGAAGCTCAGGTAGCTGTTCTGCCTGCTTCATAGCGTACCTTCTTGGCCCTTATAAAACTGGACTCATGATGAGCTGGCCGTCTGAAGTATTTGTTTGCTCCTGATAGCGGGTATTCGTCAAGATTGATTTATCTTTTCATGGACGTTAATCTTTCGTGTCTTGTCGAGGAGTAAGGGGATGAGATCGATGCGACAGCGATTAGTGACCGGAAACTGGAAATTACATGGTTCTTTGAAGATGGTCGAGGAGTTGGTTGGTGGGCTATCCGACCAATTAGGGAAAGGCGGAAAAACCGACGTTACTATTTGCCCCCCTTTTATTTATCTCGATGCAGTAACAAGGATATTAAAGGGTTCCATAATTCGTCTTGGGGCACAGGATGTGTGTGCGGAGGACCGGGGTGCCTTTACGGGTGAGGTCGCAGCATCCATGCTGGCTGAATTCTTAGTGAGATATGTCATTGTCGGGCATTCCGAACGAAGAACTTACTACTGTGAGGATAATGTTCTGGTAGCCAGAAAATTCCAGGCGACCCGCCACGCAGGCTTGACACCGATCCTGTGCGTTGGAGAAACGCTCGAAGAGCGGGAGCAGGGATTGACAGAATCCATCATTGCCGCTCAACTGGGTGCAGTAATTGACCAAGTTGGAGTTGAGGGAGTGGCCATGTCAGTGATTGCCTATGAGCCTCTGTGGGCGATTGGTACCGGTAGGACCGCAACCCCGGAACAAGCTCAGTCCGTACATGCATTCATTCGGAAAAGGCTGAACCAACATACGCCTCTAGCGAATGCATGCATTATTCTTTATGGTGGAAGTGTGAAACCGGATAATGCGGGCGAATTATTTGCCATGCCGGATATTGATGGTGGTCTGATTGGCGGGGCTTCCCTGGATCTGGACGATTTTCTGGCTATTTGTAGAGCCTAGGTGAGGTGGAGTTTTCCATGCTTTATTCCATATTGATTGGCGTTCAGGTCGTGATTTCGATAGCGATCATCGTTTTGGTACTAATTCAGCATGGTAAGGGCGCGGATGCCGGAGCTGCATTTGGTAGCGGGGCTTCCGGGACCGTTTTCGGTGCACGGGGATCGGCGACTTTTCTGAGCCGCACCACCGCAGTGTTGGCTACTGCCTTTTTTTTGAATAGCCTGGCTATGGCTTGGCTCGCAGCACATCCCGGGCAAGGTTCCAGTATTTTTAATCAACCAGGCGTTCAACAGATATTGAACAGTCGAAGTAAGCCAAGTGTGAAGCCATCAGTAATCGGCACAGGCGCAGTACCGAAGACGAGTACGCTAGGGGACGGCAAGGCTAAACCGTGACGAATAGTTTTTAATTGTGATAGATTAAGGAATTAATTATATGCCGATGTGGTGGAATTGGTAGACACGCTATCTTGAGGGGGTAGTGGCGAAAGCTGTGCCGGTTCGAGTCCGGCCATCGGCACCATTGATATAAACAAATATTTACCTCAAATCCCTTCAATCTCCCTTAAATATACACAATCGACTGTTTCTTAATAAGGAATAACTGTGAATACTAATACCGGTCAGGATAAGGAATGGTCCAGTTGAGGGAAGACCCGTACCGGGTATTGATCCTTGGCGGTGGTCAAGGCGGTTCTGCCATCTTTGAGATGCTGCAAAATGAGAATCTAGTGGAAGTCGTCGGAATCGTAGACAGGAACCCCGATGCGCCGGCTATGACTCTGGCTAGAGAACATGACATCCCGACCTACCGTGACATTGAAGAAGCAGCCAGAAACTGTATGCCATGCATGGCGTTTAATCTTACGGGCAATAAAAGGGTTGGAGATATCGCTGCAAGTATTCTTGGTACAGGCAGCATTATTGGCGGACTGGAGGCGGAACTGATTCTAAAGATGATTAACCGATTGAGGGATACGAAGGAAAAATTGCGCTTCGAAGCTACGCATGACCCGCTGACCGGCATCTACAACCGTCGCCACATACTGGTTCTTCTCAAGAATGGTATAGCCCAATCCAGAAGATATGGCTTTCCTTATTCTGCGGTATCGATTGATCTGGATCATTTCAAATTGGTTAACGACACCTATGGACATCCTGCTGGTGATGCCGTACTCAAAAGTATTACACATACCCTCCAGTCAAATATTCGGGATGCTGACGCCATCGGACGGTTAGGGGGTGAAGAATTCCTTATTTTGCTTCCCCATACGCCCGTAAATCAGGCCACAGTCGCTTGCCGGAAGTGGCTTGCCAGCATTACATCCAAACCCGTCACTCTGCCGGACGGCTCCGCCATCCCCGTTAGCTTTTCGGCAGGCATCGCTGCATTTTCTCCTAATACCGTAAAGACATCACTTGAAATAGATGTTGAAAATCTTCTTCATATTGCTGACCAACGGCTATACCAGGCCAAAGAGGCGGGAAGGAGCTGCGTTAGGCCAAACTATCATAACGAGGGAAGGGATATGATCTGACTGCTACCTATTCCACCACGTAGAGATAATGATGACGACCTCCGAAAAAACAACACCTCTGGTAACGACCGGGGTAGGGGCGCTATAGCACCGGTTCCGAATTGCCATTTCAATTCCGGACTCCACGGGTAATCCTGTTTGATAGATACCTGTTTGCGCAGACCCCGCACGAAATAACGTGTCGTTACTACCCTTATTACTGCATCCTGTGAGGAATGGCGCTGATCAGGAAAACAATTCCAAAGACGTAGTACAAACCCTCAGCGCCACTATGCAAACAGGGCCGATTTCCTCGGGGGAGTATGCCTGCCTGCGAAAAAGGGGTCTGGGCAGTGGGAATCATGGCCCAGACAAAATATTACCAAAATATTACGGCACTGAATTGTAGTTCTCTATCTCACCCTGGATTGCTATAATCTATCGCTCTGAAACTTGTTCAGAGTCTGTAAAGGCGGGTTTCAGAGCAATCTTTCATCTTGAGCAGCAATGACCCATTCATGCACAATACCGAGGCGAAAGCGCCTGATTATTATCGGTGGCGGCTTTGCCGGCGCCGTACTCGCGCGCAGGCTCGAGCGTAAATTATCCGCAGAGTGGGCTATCTATCTACTCAGCGAAAATAACTACATCACGTTTAGTCCGCTGCTTCCTGAAGTCGTTGGGGCATCGGTGCTTCCGGGGCATGCGGTCGTCCCACTGCGACATATGCTCAAGCGCACCATCATTCGTATGGCGCATGTCGAGCGGATCGACTGGAGCACCCGCACGGTTCATTTCCACCAATGTGAACCGGACAGCCTGGATTTCGACCAACTCGTGTTTGCCGCCGGAGTACGCGCCAACCTGACGGCGGTTCCGGGTATGGCATCCCATGCATTGCCATTGAAAACTGTTGGTGATGCGCTGCATATGCGTAACTGTATTATCAGTAATCTGGAAGAGGCTGTGGTGAGCGCGGATCCTGAACGACGCAAACGATTAACGACATTTATTATTATCGGTGGCGGCCTCAGCGGTGTCGAGGTTGCCGGAGAACTCGATGACTTTCTCAGGGCCGCGACTAAGTATTATCCAGGTATCAGCGTTTCGGATTTGCATATCATCCTCATTCAAAGCGGTAGCAGGCTATTACCTGAACTATCGGAAAAACTGGGAACAACAACCGCCCGCATTTTCCGCAGACGCAATATTGATATTTTGCTCGAATCACGGGCTGTCGAGGTCAGCGCAGAATCTGTACAGCTCAAGGATGGACGGATGATCTCTGGCGCAACTATTATTTGCACCGTTGGCACGCGGCCACATGCATTTATTCAGAACAATGCGCTCCCGCTCGAACACGGGCGGATAGCTACTCAGCCTGATATGTCAATCGCCAATCTCCCTGGAATCTGGGCGATTGGCGATTGCGCCAGAGTACTAAATGCCTTTAGCGGTAAACACTGTCCGCCTACCGCACAGTTTGCGGTTCATCAGGCGCATGCGCTTGCGGATAATATCATCCGGGAATTGCAGGGGTTGGAAACGCAACCCTTTTCCCATAAGCCGCGAGGTGTATTGGCATCAATCGGGCACAACAAGGCTGTTGTCGAACTCTTCGGGGTTGAATTTTCCGGTTTTATAGCCTGGTTAATCTGGCGCGGCTATTATCTACTCAAAATCCCGACGCTATCGCGCAAGATGCGGCTATTCCTGGAGTGGAATTGGGCGATGTTCTTCCCCCCGGACATTGCTCACCTAGACTTTACCCGCACCCAATCCGATAAGAACTAGCCGTAGGCTGACCCTCAACCCGCGGATGTGCTGTACCATCTCTTCTGTCATTTAACATAATATGTATTATGCGAAGTAGGAATTGTTAAGTTGATTGCTGCCCACGATTCCAATTTGCTACTATCGGAACGCCCAATTTAAACCAATGCGTACTGCAAACTGTTTGTCGCTATTACGGCCTGCACTGGCTGACTCACCATTAAATGATCAATGGTTGATAATTCACCCACGGATTAATATCCGCATCATAATCAATCCCATTAATATCAAAACCGAAAAGCTTCATGAATTCATGCTTATAAGCAGCATAATCGGTGAGTTTATAAAGATTTTCTGTTGTGACTTCAGGCCATATTTTCTGGCAAACTTGTTGAACGTCATCCCTTAATTCCCAATCATCCAAACGGATGCGAAATTCAGAATCCAACGCCGCAATATCAGTATAAATACCGGTTTCGAATAATCGCATGATTTGCTCTATCGGCCCCTCATGAAGACCGCGCTCTTTCATTACTTTCATAACGATAGAAAGGTATAAAGGCATCATGGGTATTGCAGCCGAGGCTTGGGTTACAGCGGATTTAAGTATCGCAATGCGTGCTTTCCCGGCGTATTTCTCCTGCATATGCGCATCCAATGACTGAGCTATACGATCAAGATGCTGTTTGGCCCTACCTAGTGTCCCATGCCAATAGATTGGCCAGGTGATATCAGTACCGATATAGCTGTAAGCCAGGGTTTGGCAACCAGGGGCCAATACATTACCCTGCTCCAGGGCATCGAGCCATAATTTCCAATCCTGGCCACCCATCACTTTGATTGTATTTTTAATTTCAACTTCTGTGGCCGGATCGATCTCAGCCTCAATAACAATATCCCGATTGGTATCAATAGCATTTGCCAGGAATGGCTTACCGATTGGCTTTAACACCGATCTGACTATTTCCCCGGTATCTGGCATCTTTCTAACAGGTGACGCCAGCGAGTAGATAACTAGGTCGATTTGCCCAAGGTCTTCCCGTATGAGCTGAGTGACGAATCCTTTCGTTTCCTTTGAAAAGGCATCAGAATTAACGCTTTTGGCATACAAACCGGATGCAGTTGCGGCCTTGTCGAAGGTGGCCCCATTGTACCAACCGGCAGTTCCCGGCTTTTTTTCTGTCGGTTCGCGTTCAAAAAAAATGCCTATGGTGGGTGATTTGCCAGAAAAAGCCGCTGTAATACGTGAAGCCAATCCATAACCCGCAGATGAACCTATGACTAATACCCGTCGCCCCTGCTTTGCCAGAATATGTTTTTTTGCATAATCGATTTGCTCAAGTACATGCACCGCACATCCTTTCGGATGTGCGGTAGCACAAATAAATCCACGTATTTTTGGCTTGATAATCATTTGGATACTCGATTAATTTAATATCTATTCTAGATGCTGATTGATCATAATCTGCTATAGAGTTGATTCAAATGTTGTAGCCGTTCGGCCAGATCTGGCTTCATTTGCTCCCAGCAAAACCGCCACTTCCAGTTGTCTGGTCTTCTGGAACCGGGGGTATTCATTCGTGCACTGCCATCCAAACCCAAAACATCTTGCATGGGAAGAATGCTCAATTGCGCAACAGACGCCAAAGCAGAACGAATAAGCGCCCATGGCATCGGTAGTGTAGTTTTTCCGAGGTAATCCATGACATGGTTCTGAATATCCGGGCTTCTGGATTCAAACCATCCCAGTGTCGTGTCATTGTCATGGGTTCCCGTATAGACAACACAATCACGAATATGATTATGAGGAAGGTAAGGATTATTAGCCCCGCTTTCAAAAGCAAACTGCAGGATTTTCATGCCTGGCAATCCGTAGTCATCTCGCAACTTTTCCACATCTTGGGTAATAATACCCAAATCTTCCGCTACCAGCGGAAGGGTTCCGAATGCTTGCCGCAATGTATCGAGTAGCGCCCGCCCTGGCGTAGGTTCCCAATGCCCGTTTTTTGCGGTCTCTTCATCCGGAGGGACTGCCCAGCAAGAATCAAATCCCCGAAAATGGTCTACCCGCACAGAATCAAATAATTCCATCTGGCATTTCAGACGATCCACCCACCAGGAAAACCTATCTTCCTGCATTTTATTCCAGTCATATAAAGGATTACCCCAAAGCTGACCTGTGGTAGAAAAATAATCAGGGGGTACTCCGGCCAGATAAGCCGGATAGCCCGCTGCGTCCAGTAAGAAAAGATCCCTGCGACTCCAGACATCGGCGCTGTCCAGAGCAACGTATAACGGCATGTCCCCAAACAAGCGGATATCCTTTTCCCGGGCATTTTGTCTTAACGCATTCCATTGGCGAAAAAACCAGAATTGCTCGAATTCACATTGATGAATAGGCTCAATAAGCTCTTTCCGGGCTGCATTCATTGCCTGTGAATCCCGATTTCGTAAAGGTTCCGGCCAATTCAGCCAACTTTGTTCATGCTGCTGCCTATGAATGGCGCTATATAAGGCGTAATCATCCAGCCAATGAGCATGAATCTGTTTGAATGCATCGTAATCATCATGAATTTCTGTAGAAATGGAATGCCCAAACTGGGCTCGCGCCATGCATAGAAGTCGGGCCCGCCCTTCCCCGGAGGCAGCCAGGTCAATATCATCTGGATCTATTAAACCCATACCCGCTAATTGTTGCAGGTCAATCAGGCGCGGATCACCAGCAAACGCAGAACGTGCCTGATAGGGAGATCCATCACGATGCGGAGGATTGAGCGGCAACATTTGCCAAACAGTAGCTTGAGATGCGTGTAGAAAACCAAGAAACCGGTCGGCATCAACACCCAAGGATCCCTGCGGACCAGGACCGGGCAATGAAGTGGGGTGGAGAAGTATCCCGGTACTGCGATGATTGAGTACGAGTGATCGCGGTGCGCTATTCGGCATACTCTAATCCTGTCCCCGCCGCATGGTTCCGCCCGTTTGTGGTTCACCACCACCAAAGGAAAAAGCATGACTCAAATGTTCCGGAGGAGATTCATGTAACATGGAATAAAGATTGGCTAGATGTAGTCGGTAAAGGCGATCAAAGTCATTGACAGCCACACTCGGGTTGTAATCGCCAAACCACCAGCACCAGTCTGATCCTTCGCAGATTCCAAGTTGGACTTTTGCAGCCTCAGTCTCCTTCTCATTAAGTAAGCCTTGTTCAATCACGCAATCGAATGTTCCTTTGGCAGCAATCAGCATTTCCCAGCCACGATCCTTGTCTGGATTGCCAATCCAGGTAGAAAAGGTTCCATATACCCAGCTCCCGGCAACAATGTGATCAAGGCGCGGGCTATTATCCAGCGTTCCCAGTGCTTCGTTAAAGGTTGTCATTTCAATGTCAGGATGTTCAGAAAGCAACTCATAAAGCCGGGACAGAAAATAATAGCCATTGGCTGGATAGTATTCCCAGGCATTTTCTCCATCCAGGATGACCGACACAATGCGAGGTTGTGCGGAGGGTGCCGCTTTTGCCAAACGTTCCAGCCCTTGGACAAAGTCTGCAGCGGCATCATCGCCGTGCCAATTTGAATATTTGAAACCAATAGCGTCGGAAAGATTGTCGTCTCGGAAAAACCCATATAGGTTGGTGTCCCGAAACTGATAAGGCCTATAAAGCCAGCTTTTATCTCCATTAATAGGTGTGCCTGTTTTTTGTAATGAATTAGCCAGTACAGTCTCGCCGCTGGCTACCCATTTGAAGCCGTATTTGTTCAGTAATTCCAATGTGGCATCGCTAATGGACCCCTCTGAAGGCCAGCAGCCATTAGGCTTCATTCCAAAGGTGCGACTGAAAACCCCGAGGCCATGACGCAGGTGCCACTCAACTCGCTCCGTCCCGCCCGGGTATTTTGTCGTTAGGGACGGGAGTTTGACTTCAGGCAAAGCTTCACGCGCACTTTCCAGGTCGATTAAGAGTGGCATGATCGGATGTCCGTAGGGAGTCATGGATAGCTCTATCCGCCCCTGACAGGCCAGAGACTTATAACGATCCAGAACCCCCCCCGTCAGCTCGCCAATCAACTCGACTAAGCTGCGGCGATCCTGGACGGTAAAGTGAACTTGTTTCTCTATGAATTTCTTGATGCGAACGTCTGAGCGATAGACACTGCTACCCATCCATACGAGGTGATACCACATGAGTAGATCTGCGAGAAACTGGTCACTGACATAATCGATTGCGTGTGCATATTGATCCATCCAGCGCACCGTATCCAGTAGATGGCTGAACACCGGATGTGGATCGATCATATGTTGCTGATTTACCTTCAGACAGGCCTTAGCCAGGAACAAGCGCCGTTCTGGTGAGCGCGGCATGACGGGACCGGCAAGCGCTGAAAGGAGCGGATCACGAATCGGTCGTCCTGAATCAAACCAGGTTTCGATCTGATGAGCATAGTCTTGTATTTGCTCGATTAGTATCGGCGCGAAATTGACTACTGCCCGAGCCTTCGGGTGCGCCTCAAGGTGAGCCGCCATATCGACATAATCCTTAATGGCATGCAAGTAAGTCCATGGCAACTGGAATTCGCCCTGTGCATCCCGGTATTCCGGTTGATGCATGTGCCAGCACAGGACGACTTTCAACTTCTCATCAGCGTGCATAGGTAAAACCTTCCCCCAGCATCTCGGCAGTAACCAACACGATTCCGTTTGGGGAAACATAGAATCGGCGAGCATCTTCTTCCAGATTCTCCCCAATCACCAAATTAGGGGGGAGATTGCAGCCCTCATCCACCACGGTGCGTTTGAGCCGCACATGGCGGCCGATTTCCGCATTAGGGAGAACGACAGAATCCTCAATGTTGGCGAATGAATGCACATGCACATTGGAAAATAATAAAGAATGGCGCACAGTCGATCCGGAAACGATGCATCCTCCGGAAACCATGGAATCGATGGCCATGCCGCGGCGTTCGTCATCATCGAACACGAATTTCGCGGGCGGCAACTGGACCTGATACGTCCAGATAGGCCAATCCTGATCATACAAATTCAATTCTGGTGTCACTCCGATGAGTTCCTGATTAGCGATCCAATAAGAATCGACAGCACCGACATCACGCCAGTAAGCCTGGGTATTTTTTTGAGTGTCCCGATAAGGAAAAGCCATGACTCGATATTTGCCGATGATCTCAGGAATAATGTTTTTACCAAAATCGTGATCCGATTTTGGATCATCGGCATCCTTAATCAACTGCTCGTAAAGAAAGCGTGTATTGAAGACATAGACACCCATGGATGCGAGTGCTTGATCGGGTTGGTCTGGCACGGGTTTTGGTTGATCTGGTTTTTCCTGAAATTCGTGTATCCGACCTGTTTCATCCACCCCGAGCACGCCAAATGATTTAGCAGTTTCCAAATCCACTTCCAAGCAGGCGACGGTCATGTCCGCATTGGTTTCCACGTGGTGAGCGATCATTTCTCCATAATCCATTTTATAAATATGATCACCAGCCAGAATCAGGATAAACTCAGGCCCATGGTCACGGATAATATCGAGATTCTGATAAACGGCATCAGCAGTACCTAGATACCACGAGGTATCTATGCGCTGTTGTGCCGGCCAGATTTCCACGAATTCGTTGAATTCACCGCGCAGGAATCCCCAGCCCTTCTGGACATGCTGAATCAGAGAATGAGCCTTGTACTGAGTCAGCACGGCGATCCGCCGAATACCCGAGTTGATACAATTGGATAGCGGGAAATCAATGATGCGATATTTACCACCAAATGGAACAGCTGGTTTAGCGCGCCAGTTCGTTAAGTCCCGCAATCGCGACCCACGACCTCCCGCGAGCACGAGAGCCAGTGTCCCGCGCGTAAGCCGGCTGACAAAACGTTGCGAATGTTGATTCATACTGGCCACCTGTATTGTCGATTAAAACCGCACATTGGTAAAACCGTACATTGGATACATGCGGCACTCGATCGCTATGATAGACTTCGGTTGTTTTGATATAGATTACCGGATAGACCCATTCAGGTACAAACGTTTCTTTGTCAACAAGAGGCAGTATGCTCCCATGTCACCATCAATTGAACCAGCCGTCTTCCAGGATTACCGCCGCCTCATGGAGGCCAGACATCCATTTCCCATGAATATTCTGGGTCGCCACCATGCGGAGGGTACCGAAAAGGATGTTATCCGGGTTTTTTTACCGCATGCGGCGTCAGTGTCGATTGCCGATAGTGGTATCAATCTTGATCCGGTAGAGAATTTTCCCGGATTATTCGAATGCTATATCACTCAAGATGGGGTGCCTTCACATTATCGTATTAGCTGGGTGGATATCGATCAGCACCTGCATGAATCCGTCGATCCCTACAGTTTTACCCCTCAGCTCAGCGAATTCGATCTGTATCTATTCAATGAAGGCAAGCACTGGCATGCCTATCGAGTACTTGGTGCCCGTCTTCATCAAGTGGATGGCATCGAAGGTATACTCTTTTCCGTCTGGGCGCCCAATGCTGAACGGGCCAGTGTAGTCGGTGATTTCAACCACTGGGATGGACGTTATCATCCTATGCAGCTGCGCGGAACCACTGGAGTCTGGGAACTTTTCATTCCAGGAATCATGACCGGCCAATTATACAAGTTCGAATTACGAAATCGGGATAGCGGGATCGTAATGGTCAAGATCGACCCTTACGCCAGGCGGTTCGAAATGCGCCCGAATACCGCATGTATTACCGTAAGGGAAGACCAATATCGGTGGCAAGACCGGGCCTGGCTGGATCAGCGAAAGGATTGGGATTGGCAACATCAACCCCTGTCTATTTACGAAGTTCATCTCGGTTCATGGCAACGGGATGAACAAGGGCGTTTCCTGGATTACCATACCCTGGCCAATCGATTAATTGGTTATGTTACTGACATGGGGTTTACTCATATCGAATTGCTGCCCATTACCGAACATCCATTGGATGCGTCCTGGGGATACCAGACTACGGGGTGGTATGCGCCAACCAGCCGCTTTGGTATTCCGGATGATTTTCGTTATTTTGTGGATCACCTGCACCAAGCGAATATTGGTGTCATTCTCGATTGGGTACCAGGACATTTTCCCAAAGATGATTTTGCGCTTGCCCGTTATGATGGCACGGCACTATATGAACATGAGGATCCCCGATTGGGTGAACACCGAGATTGGGGTACCCTGATTTTCAATTATGGACGCAGCGAGGTTCGGAATTTCTTACTATCCAGCGCCATGTATTGGATAGAAGAATTTCATATTGATGGACTTCGTGTCGATGCGGTAGCCTCTATGCTTTACTTGGATTATTCCAGAGAAGATGGCGACTGGATCCCCAACAAATATGGTGGGCGGGAAAATCTTGAAGCTATTGATTTTCTTCGTCAGCTCAATCAAACCGTTCAGAGCCAGCATCCGGGCACCCTACTCATAGCCGAAGAATCGACTTCATGGCCTCAAGTTACCCGTCCACCGGATGTAGGTGGACTAGGATTTGCCATGAAATGGAATATGGGCTGGATGCATGACATTCTCGAATATTTCAAGCTAAATCCCGTTTATCGCCAATACCATCACGATAAACTGACTTTTGGCCTGCTATATGCCTTCAGTGAAAATTTCGTACTACCCTTCTCTCACGATGAAGTCGTACACGGCAAAAGTTCTTTATTGTACCGCATGCCGGGTGACGAATGGCAACGATTCGCGAATCTTCGTCTGCTCTATACCTTCATGTACACCTATCCGGGTAAGAAACTTTTATTTATGGGGTGCGAATTCGGTCAGGGGCAGGAATGGGATTTCAATGGCCAATTGGATTGGTATGTTTTGCAATTCCCCTTCCATGAAGGGATCCGTACCTTGCTGAAAGACCTCAATCGTCTATACCGATCTCACCCAGCGCTGCATGCTCCTGATTTCGATCCGCAAGGTTTCGAATGGATTGATTGCCATGATGCAGCCCAATCCGTGATTGGTTATATTCGCCACGAGCAACAGCAGTCCTTGATTGTAATTTGTAATTTTACACCGGTGCCCAGGCAAGCCTATCGGATAGGTGTACCTGAGTCAGGCATTTATCATGAAATATTTAACTCGGATTCTAATTATTATGCCGGTAGTCATGTGGAGAATACCGGGGACTTAAAAACTGATTCCATACCCTGGATGGGCCGCAAGCAGTCAATAACTCTGATCCTGCCGCCTCTGGCAGTGATTATTCTGGAAAAGGATCCAAATAATGGGGGTTTGGACTGCTTGTAAACTAGTTTTAGCAACTACAATGTTGCGGTTGTCTGGTCATCCTACAAATACCGGAGTTACTTGAGGTGCAGGTAATCATATACTTGCCAGGCAAATTTAGAACTGATTCCTGGAGTCTTACTCAGCTCTTCCGCACTAGCGCGCGTAACTCCCTGCAGCCCACCAAAATATTTGAGCAGGTTTTGCCGCCGCTTGGGGCCTAGCCCGGGGATGTCTTCCAAGGGAGAGGTAGTCCTCGCTTTCGCCCGCCGATTACGATGCCCGCTAATTGCAAACCGATGAGCTTCATCCCGGATTTGCTGCAACAAATGTAGTACAGAAGAATTCGCCGGCAGTTTAATCAGGGTCCCAGAACTATTGAGAGTGAGCTTGTCAAGCTCAGGCCGCCTACCCTCGCCTTTAGTTACTCCAATAATCCGGGTTTCTTTAATCTGCAAGCTGTTGAGTACCTTCTCGGCTTCAAGAACCTGGCCGCGCCCGCCATCAATCACGAGCACATCAGGATAAATACCTTGTTGTTCCTTGATCCGGCGGAACCGACGTAGCAAAACTTGGTGCATGGCTGCATAGTCATTACCCGGTGTAATATTGGAAATATTGAAACGCCGATAATCGGATTTAAGCGCTCCTTTCTGCCCAAATACGACACAAGAAGCGACAGGAGCTTCCCCGCGGGTGTGACTGATATCAAAGCATTCCAAATGATCGGGGATTGACGTCATACCCAGTACTTTCTGCAACGCCTGGAATTGGGAGCGCAGATTGATGTGCAGAGCCATTCGGGTAAATAGCGCTTCCTTGGTATTGCGAAGCGCCATATCAAGCCATTTAGCCCGCTCTCCCCTGAGATTTGTTTTGATATGAACTCGACAATCATGCCGTTCACCCAGCATTTGCTCAACAAGATGCAATTCGGCGGGAGGATGTGAAACGATGATTTCAGGCGGTGGCTTGCGTTCGAGATAATATTGGCCCAGAAAACCCTGCATCAATTCAGCCGTCTGGGTTTCAGCAGGCGGGCGCGGGAAAAAACTTTTGTTACCCAGGTTCCGCCCACCTCGAATACAAGAAACCTGCACACAGACCAGTGCGTTATTCATAGCTAGCGCTACGATATCGAGACCCTTGAGTCCCTCACTATTGACATACTGACGCTCGGTGATTTGCCGTAAATCCTGGACTAAATTACGTAATAACCCAGCCCGCTCGTATTCTAGCCGGGCCGCACAATGGTCCATCTCTTCTACCAGGTCGAGAATAAGCTCATCCGACCTACCTTCAAGGAATCGGATGGCACGCTGAATATCCCGCTGATATCTTTCAGCATCGATTCGGCCAACACAGGACCCTGAACAACGCTTGATCTGATATTGCAAACAAGGTCGAGTACGGTTAGAAAAGAAGCTATTTTCACATTGGCGGATACGAAACAAATGCTGTAGAAGGTTGAGAGTTTCGCGGACTGCGCCTACTGAGGGATAGGGGCCAAAATAACGGCCTTGTTCTTTTCTTCCGCCTCGATGGAAAACGATCCTCGGAAATATATCTGCGGTAGAGATAAAAATATAGGGATAGCTTTTATCATCTCTAAGCAAGATATTATAACGAGGTTTCAAAGACTTGATCAGGTTATTTTCCAGAATCAATGCCTCTGTTTCAGTGCGCGTTACGGTTACCTCGATACTTGTAATTTGGCACACCATGGACCGAATGCGGAGACTCGACAGGTTTTTGCGGAAATAGCTGGATACTCTTTTTTTAAGATTTTTGGCCTTGCCGACATAAATGACCTGGCTTTTTCGGCCCAGCATTCGATAGACACCGGGACTACTGGTTAGAAAATTGATATATTGATATGCATCAAATTTTTTAGCTTGTATAATTGACGTCATGAATTAGTCTGTATGCATGGGAATCTCAATTAATAATTCCCGTATTCGCTTGAATATTTTATAAAACATCTCTTCTGTCAAACGCCGTGTCTGAGTGTTGTAGCGACTACAGTGATAGGAATCGATCAATACTCTACCCTCTGGCAGATTATATTCATGGCCATGGGTGAAAGGATAGCCTGACTGTTTCAAGCATAGCGCCTTGATGATTGCCTTGTGAGCTATACCCCCTAACGCAAGGATGACCGCAGGGGAAGGGATGGATTGGAGTTCATTGGCAAGGTATCTGTTGCAATTATTGATTTCTTGCGCCGTCGGATGATTGCCGGGTGGCAAACACCTGACTGAATTGGTAATGCGACAATCAGATAGAGTCAGCCCATCCTCAGGATGGGTGGCTTTTGGCAGCGAGGCGAAGCCAAAATAATGGAGCGTCTGATATAGTAAAATACCGGCATGATCCCCGGTAAATGGTCGCCCCGTAGCATTGGCGCCATGCATACCTGGTGCCAACCCTACCACTAAAAGCCGCCCACTTTGATCCCCAAAAGTGGGCACAGGAGCACAATAATAATCCGGATGTTGTTTTTTTACCTGGTCCAGGAATTCTGCGAGGCGCACACATTGTCGACAAGTTTTATGGAAGATCCGCTGAGAACTGCTCACCTTTCTTCCAAACTCCAGTTCCGGTAGGGATGCTGGACAAGGCATACGTTGTAATAACGAGGTTCGTGAGATACTTCCCTGCCCACCCACGACGGGAGCTTAAAGTATTCATCAGGGGATTTTAATTCAATTTCCGCAACAATCAGGCCAGTATTATCTCCTTCAAAAACATCAATCTCCCATTCATGATCAGCATATTCCACCCAATACCGGGTTTTCTCGATCAGAGGCTTTAAACAGAGTTTATCAAGTATTTCGTGGGTATCCTGAAAGGGGATCGGATATTCGTATTCCAATCGCTCTACACCTAAGGTAACCCCTTTGATATTCAGAAAGGCCTCCCGCTCTGAAACCCGAACTCGAACTGAACTTGTCTGAGCGCGCCCAAGGTAGCCTTGCCTAAAACGCTCTTTCTTGGTCACTGTTTCATACCAATCATTGGATTTGACCAAGAACTTCCTTTCTATTTCAGTAGCCATATATTTCGAAGTACCGATACCGTATCAAAATTTGACGAGCGCCGATCCCCAGGTAAATCCACCACCAAATGCTTCCATAAGTACCGTTTCGCCTCGCTGGATTCGCCCGTCTCGAACCGCGACATCAAGGGCGAGCGGAACAGAAGCAGATGAGGTATTGCCATGCTGATCTACCGTAACGACTACACGATTCATGCCCATTTTCAGTTTGCGAGCCGTTGCTTTAATGATACGAATATTGGCTTGATGAGGAACCAGCCAGTCGATATCTTCTCGGCTCATCTGGTTGGCATTCAAGGTTTCATCAACGATCTGCTCCAGAGTATTCACTGCAACACGAAATACCTCATTGCCACGCATCTGTACTTTGGCCTGACCTGCTTCAACCTTATCAAGACCATCAGAAATGCCATAACGAACATACAATAGATTCTCGTAGCGCCCATCGGCATGTAAGTGCGTCGATAAAATACCCGCTTCTTTGCTGGCTTCCAGTACAACAGCTCCCGCCCCATCGCCAAAAAGTACACAAGTTGTTCGGTCGGTCCAGTCGACAATACGGGAAAAGGCTTCTGCCCCGATCACTAAAGCACAGCGAACCTGACCATTGCGTATGAATTGATCGGCAACACTCAATGCATAAATAAACCCGGTACAAACTGCCTGCAAATCAAAAGCTGGACAACCAGAGACTCCAAGGCGGGATTGCAAGAGGCAGGCTGTACTCGGAAAAATACGATCTGGGGTTGTCGTTGCTATGACAATAAAATCAATTTCTTTCGCCTTCCTTCCCGCCATGTAAAGAGCATTTCTGGCGGCTGCCTCAGCAAGGTCGCATGTAGTTTCATTTTCAGAAATGATATGGCGCTTCTTGATACCCGTCCGCTCCCGGATCCAGGTATCCGAAGTATCGACCATGCGTTCGAGATCCTGGTTAGTCAGGATTCGCTCGGGCAGATAGCCACCTGTACCAGTGATGCGGGAAAAAAGTTTCATGCAGTTTGTTGGATGGAGAGCAGATTTTCTAGTTGAGCATCGATGCATTGAGGAATTTTTTCAATGATTTCCATCCTGGCCACTTCAATGGCGTGGAACAAGGCAATTTGGTCCGAAGATCCATGGCTTTTAACCACAATTCCGCCTAGACCAAGAAAACTCGCTCCATTGTGCTTGCGTGGATCAATGCGACTGCGTAATGCATTAAGAACCGGCATAGCACAAAGTGCCGATGCTTTAGTTATCCAGTTGCGAGAAAATTCCTCACGCAGAAAATGAGCAATTATTTTTGCGGTGCCTTCCATAGTTTTCAAAGCGATATTTCCAGTAAATCCATCACAAACGACCACATCGACATCTCCAGAAAAAATGTCGTTACCTTCAATAAAACCTACATAATTCAGTTTACTAGAACCCATAAGCTTGGCGGCACCTTTCACTTGATCATTGCCCTTAATGTCTTCCTGGCCGACATTTAGTAATCCAACCCGAGGTTGTGTGTGCTGGGCCGCAGCTGAGGCCAGAACCGACCCCATGACAGCAAATTGATATAGCTGCTCTGCGGAACTATTCAGATTGGCTCCCAAATCGAGCATATAGGTATATCCAGCGATAGTAGGGATGCGCCCACAAATTGCCGGTCGGTCGATCCCGGGTAATGTTTTCAGGACATACTTTGCTGTCGCCATCAGTGCACCGGTATTGCCAGCACTCACACAAGCTTGTGCCCCCCCTGATTTCACCAGATCAACGCTAACCCGTATAGAAGAATCTTTTTTCAAGCGCAATGCCTGTATCGGTGGCTCATCCATGGCGACACTTTGACTGGCATGGCAAACAGACAGGTGATCCTGATCGGCAGCGCCATGCACCTCAAGTTGTTGGGTGATCTGTCTCTCATCACCCACGAGGACCAGTTGCAAATCCGAGTAACGGTGTATTGCATCAAGCGCAGCCGGGATGGTGGCGGAAACACCGATGTCTCCCCCCATGGCATCTAAAGCAATCGTATTCATTTACGGAAATCAGCTTATTCTTCTACCGTTTTTTCTGATTTGATAATCTGCCGACCTCGATAAAATCCATCGGGCGTCATATGATGGCGCAAGTGGACTTCCCCACTTACCGGATCAACAGACAATGCTTGTGTTTTTAGCGCATCGTGTGAGCGGCGCATGTCGCGGCGTGAACGGGTTTTGCGTCGTTGTTGAACAGCCATAATTTATTCTCCATTCAAGTTATCTTCAAGGTTTTAAGGATTTCAAAAGAATTCTGTACAGTGACCTCATGCTTTGGTTTTACATTCCCGGCCTTTAACCATCGACTGATTTCCGGACCGCACTGCTCCAGGGAAAAGTGCTTGGGTATGAGTGGTCGGGCAAGCATCAATTCATCTTCAATCAACCCCGGAACATAAAGACCGTCTGGATCGCTTCGAATGATCTCACACGTTTCCTCACTTCGCAGGGATTCACCTTCATCTAGCAAAAGGAAATCAGATTCCAGGTCAAAATGTTTCGGCAAACGTCCGAGACACCGTTCACAACGTAAAACCAGATCTGCCTGGATCCGAATCTTTAACCTGTGTTGCCCGGCAGGATCAATAAAAAACATTAAATGGCAGCTTGCCGCTTCCGTATCAGACAACAGCTCTGAAGTAAGGCGTTTCATTCTGGATAGGGGGATTGTTCCCTCGAAAGACTCGCCCTTACCCGCCGCCTGAAGCGGGTGAATCCGAATTGGCAGAATATTCGACATAATCGTGTAATTCTAATGACCTGATCAAGCTAAAGTCAAAGGGCTTAAATGACCTATTCTGGAAACAAGGTCATGAAACCGATTCAGTACGCTCTGGTTTCCAACTCTTATCCACCTGCCAATAACCTGCGAAATCTTTTGTGTAGTAAGCCCTGCGGGAGATACCGGAAATTTTCGAAGCCATTGCCAGATATCACGGATACTATGACCGCATGGAGAATGAGTCAAAGTTCGCCTGGCAATTTCAGGTACATTACCAGAAATCTTGGCAGATCTTACACTTCAGCACCAAGCATACGGTATTGTGGACTCGGGTTCGCTGTTTTGGTATCTGCAAAATGAAAGCTCGTTTAGCATCCTATAAGAGAGGAATAAAAACTGGTGTCCAGAACACGCATACGCAAGATCAAGCTGCATGGTTTCAATAATCTAACTAAAAGTTTGAGTTTCAATATCTACGACATCTGTTATGCGCAGACCGAAGAGCATCGAGCCGAATATATTGCTTATATCGATGAAGCCTACAATGCAAAACGGCTAACGCAAATTTTACGTGATGTCGCTGATCTCATCGGTGCTAACGTGCTGGCGATCTCCAAGCAGGATTATGATCCTCAAGGTGCCAGCGTGGTCATGCTGATTTCCGAAGAGCCTATCGCCGCTGAAAAAATGAGTGAAACCGGTGATGCCGAGGCACCAGGGCCCTTGCCGGAAACTGTACTCGCACATCTGGATAAAAGTCATATTACTGTGCATACCTATCCGGAAAGTCATCCGGAGAATGGTATCAGTACTTTTCGCGCGGATATTGATGCCTCTACCTGCGGGCGAATTTCACCATTGCGAGCCCTTAATTTTCTTATCCACAGTTTCGATTCGGATATTGTGACCGTTGATTATCGGGTACGTGGTTTTACCCGTGATATCCGTGGCAAGAAGCATTTCATCGACCACAAGATCAATTCCATTCAGAACTTCCTGACCACGCCTACGCGGGAGCGTTATCAGATGATTGATGTCAATGTCTATGGAGAACGCCTGTTTCATACGAAGATGTTGCTGCGGGATTTCGATATGGACAATTATTTGTTCGGCACGGGCCGTGATGCTTATACCGAGGCTGAACTCAGGCGCATTGAGCAGCGCCTCCGGCGAGAAATGGCGGAGATTTTCTATGGACGCAACCTACCCCGCGTACGTTGACGAATAAGATAAGGGAAATGAATGACAGCTCGTTTCCGTAACCTGTCCGGTCCAGTATATACTTCATTCCTTTTTCTAAATGCCAGTAGAGGAAACCGATGTTTTCCGTACAGATGAATATTGCTGATTATGACCCGGAATTATGGGGCGCCATCAAAGGTGAGGCCCGGCGCCAAGAAGAATATGTTGAGTTAATTGCATCGGAAAATTACGCTAGCCCACATGTGATGGAAGCTCAGGGCTCGGTGTTGACTAACAAGTATGCCGAGGGTTATCCGGGTAAACGCTATTATGGTGGTTGTGAGTTTGTCGATATTGCCGAACGATTAGCCATAGATCGTGCTAAGGCGCTGTTTGGTGCAGCTTATGCCAATGTTCAACCGCATTCCGGATCACAGGCCAATGCGGCTGCCTATATGGCATTACTGCAACCGGGCGATACCATTCTCGGTATGAGTCTCGCAGAAGGCGGGCATCTGACTCATGGTGCGAAAGTCAATTTTTCCGGCAAAATTTACCATGCGGTACAATACGGAATTGACTCGGTGAGCGGAGAAATTGATTACGACCAGGTGCGCCACCTGGCTCTGGAGCACCATCCCCGAATGATCGTAGCTGGTTTTTCCGCCTATTCCCGCATCGTCAACTGGCAGCGTTTCCGGGATATTGCCGATGAGGTGGGGGCCTACCTGATGGTCGATATGGCGCATGTGGCCGGTCTGATTGCGACCGGACTTTACCCCAGCCCGGTCGCGATCGCCGATGTGACCACTTCGACCACCCACAAAACCCTGCGGGGTCCCCGTGGAGGGCTGATTTTGGCCAAGGCCAATCCAGAAATTGAGAAAAAGCTCAATTCGGTGGTTTTCCCGGGAATTCAGGGCGGTCCACTCATGCATGTAATCGCCGCCAAGGCGGTAGCTTTCAAGGAAGCCATGGAGCCAGGATTCAAGGACTATCAATGTCAGGTCATCGTGAATGCGCGCGCCATGGCAAAGATATTCATCGATCGTGGTTTTGATGTCATTTCCGGGGGAACGGATAATCACCTTTTCCTGATCAGCTTGATTCGCCAGGGGTTGACCGGCAAGGATGCCGAGGCGGCACTGGAGCGAGCTCACATTACCGTGAATAAAAATGTGGTACCCCATGACCCACAGAAGCCATTTGTGACTAGCGGGCTCAGGATCGGCACGCCAGCCGCTACCACTCGTGGCTTCAAGGCAACCGAATGCACTGAACTGGCTGGATGGATGTGCGACGTGATCGAGCGAATGAATGACAAAACGCTGTTGGCCAATGTGCGCTCGAAAACCCTGGAGTTGTGTCGTCGGTTCCCGGTTTACGGGAAATGAGTCGGGAAGGCGTTAGCTGATGACAAAGCGAGAGGCCTCATCGCGAAAGCAAGCCGGGGTCTGCACGAATATGTACTGGCGCACCCAGTTCGTTAAAGGGTGCTGACTGTTGCACTGTCCCTTCTGTCAATATGTCGATACCCGAGTTATCGATTCACGTCTGGCCGGAGAGGGGGATCAGGTTCGCCGCCGCCGTGAGTGTTTAGCCTGCAGCGCACGATTTACCACTTATGAAACCGCAGAGCTTTCTTTCCCCCGAGTGATCAAGCGCAGCGGCGCGCGTGAGCCTTTCGCGGAAAATAAATTGCGTAATGGCATGTTGCATGCTCTGGAAAAACGTCCGGTTGCCACAGAATCTATCGAACAGGCCATGATGCACATCAAGCGGCGTACCTTGGCGCTCGGAGAGCGTGAGGTGGCAGCAAACCAGATTGGTGAATGGGTAATGGAGGAATTGCGCGGCCTTGATGAAGTGGCTTATATTCGCTTCGCCTCGGTTTACATGAGTTTCGATGATGTAACTGCCTTTCGGGATATGATCGATCATCTGGAGTGCCAGCCAGAAAATGATGGAGCATTCGAGGAAGGGGTAAATCCGCGTCAGGATGACAACAACAATGGCTATTGAACCACGAGCCATTCCCGCAGAAGATACCATGTTCATGTCCCGGGCGATCCAGTTGGCGCGTGAGGGATGGTATACCACGCATCCTAATCCGCGGGTAGGTTGCGTCATCGTCCGGGATGGCCGAATCGTAGGTGAAGGATTTCATCGCCGCGCCGGTGAGCCGCATGCGGAAATCTACGCACTCCGGCAGGCAGGAGCATTGGCTCGTGGAGCAACGGTCTACACCACTCTGGAGCCCTGCAACCACCAGGGGCGCACGCCGCCATGCAGTGAAGCCTTGATCGAAGCGGGTGTGGGGCGGGTAATGGTGGCTATGCAGGACCCTGATCTGCGGGTATCCGGCATGGGATTGATCCAGCTGGAGGCGGGAGGGATAAAAACAGCCTGTGGCTTATTGGAAAACGAGGCGCGGGCACTCAATCCAGGATTTATCAGGCGCATGGAGCAGCACCGGCCATGGATACGTATTAAAAGCGCCATGAGTCTGGATGGCCGCACAGCCACGGCTTCTGGAGAAAGCCAGTGGATCACTAACCTCGCGGCACGCGCTGACGTGCAGCGCTGGCGTGCTCAGGCCGATGCGCTGTTGACTGGAGTCAACAGCGTGTTGGCGGATGATCCTGCCTTTAATGTTCGTTTAAGTGCGCTTGAACTTGGTATTGAGGGTGCGGTACGCCAGCCAGTACGAGTCATACTTGACAGTCACCTGCGCACCCCTCCGGAGGCGCAAATCCTGACTACGGGGCGGGTGCTGCTGGTTTGCCTGCCCGACGCTGATCCGTGTCGACGTGCTTTGCTGGAAGCGCGGGGTGCGGATATTCGGGTACTGCCAGAATGGAGGGGTAAACTGGATTTAGCCGCACTTTTCAGTGAACTTGCGGTGCTGGAGATCAACGAAGTGCAGGTTGAGGCGGGTGCTACCCTGGCAGGTGCGATCATTGCAGCTGGACTCGCTGATGAGCTGTTGCTTTACATCTCTCCGACCCTGCTGGGAGATCAGGCCAAAGGGCTCTTCGTACTGCCGGGCCTTGCACACCTGTGCGACCGGATAGCCGTGGATATCCACTCATTTAAGCGCATCGGCAGCGATTGGCGCATTCAGGCGTCCCTGGCGGGAGATTAATATGTTTACGGGACTGATACAAGATGCAGGGCGGCTGCGACGACTGGAAATGCATCATGGCGATAGACGTTTGTCCATTGATTTTGTTCGGCTTGATTCCAAGCAGATTCGGCTGGGTGATAGCATCGCCGTCAATGGAGTCTGTCTGACCATGGTAGTTCTGGACGACCAGGGATTCGGTGTCGATATTTCCGCAGAAACCCTTTCGCGCACCACGTTGGGAATGCTCCGACCGGGTCATCGGGTTAATCTGGAATTAGCGCTGTTGCCGACAACCCGGCTTGGTGGCCATCTGGTTAGCGGGCATGTCGATGGCATTGGTGAGATCGTCAGTCAACGGGAAGTGGCACGCTCGATGCGATTCGAAGTGCGGCCACCGGCAGCGCTTATGCGCTATATAGTGGAAAAGGGATCGATCTGTATCGATGGCATCAGTCTGACAATCAATACCATCACAACGGACCGCTTTACTATCAATATCGTTCCTCACACCCTGAACAACACGACCTTGCAGGGTGTAATGTCGGGTCACAGGGTCAATCTTGAAGTGGATCTTATTGCCCGGTATATGGAGCGATTACTGTCTGTTGACGACACACCCACGATTGATCGCACATTTCTGAGCCGGTATGGTTTCGATGTAATCTCCAAATGATCGATCCGAATCAACAAGAGGCAAAACTGATGGCATTCAACACGATTGAGGAAATCCTGGAAGACTTACGCCAGGGCAAAATGGTCATCATTATGGATGATGAGGATCGTGAGAATGAAGGTGATTTGCTGATGGTGGCTTCGCTGGTGCGCCCGGAAGACATCAACTTCATGGCTCAGTACGGACGCGGGCTGATCTGTCTGCCAATGACTCGCGAGCGCTGCCACCAGCTCAAGCTCCCCTTGATGGTAGAAACCATAGGAGACGCCCACGGTACCAGTTTCACTGTCTCTATTGAGGCGGCTGAAGGGGTGACCACGGGTATCTCCGCCTATGACCGGGCGCATACTATTCGCACTGCCGTGGCGCCCAACGCTCAGCCCGAAGACATTCTTCAGCCCGGACATGTGTTTCCGCTGATGGCCCAGATCGGCGGGGTACTAACCCGGGCGGGCCATACCGAGGCTGGCGCTGATCTGGCCCGGCTGGCCGGCTTCGAACCTGCCGCAGTGATTGTCGAGATTCTTAATGAGGATGGTACCATGGCCAGGCGAGCCGATCTGGAGCGGATCGCGATGGCACACGATCTCAAGATTGGCACCATTGAGGATCTAATTCGTTACCGTTTGACCAACGAACACACTGTCGAGCACGTGGCCGAAACAGCGGTGCAAACCGAGTTTGGTGAGTTCAAGCTGACCGCCTACCGGCAAATGGGGGATCCGATGGTGCATCTCGCACTCACGCGGGGTGAAATCGGGCTGAATGAGCCTACTTTGGTGCGCGTACATATATCAGACAACTTGGCCGATCGCATTCCCTTTGTGAATACTCCCTTTGGCTGGCCGCTTCGGGATGCCTTGAGGCGGGTTGGCGAGGAAGGCGGAGTCGTGGTAATTTTAGGTGCTAAGGAGGATCAACAAGCGTTGATTCGACGTATCCGCAGGCTAGCATTGAGCCAGCCAGAGGTCAGGGTAATGCAAACCGAGGATAACAGCCTTCAGGATTTGCGTACTCATGGGATTGGCGCCCAGATTCTGCGTGATCTAGGGGTGCGCCGAATGCGCCTAATGAGCGCGCCTAAACGGATTTATGGTCTCGGTGGATTCGGCCTGGAAGTGGTCGAATACATCGAAAATTAAGTAGATTCCTGTGGTTCTGGACGCGATGTTATGAAATTTGCAAGTCAGCATGAATCTATCGGCCTGAGCTGTGGCAGGAGCACTTTCTCCGGCAATCTCCACCTATCTCGTTAGGTCTTGGCTAGCGCGCGGATCGATGGCCTGATGATGGAATACGCCATCCAGCGCCAATTGGGGAAAGCGGCGTTTCCCGCACCAAGTGAACGAATACCTTAACCATGCCATTGGGTTCTCAACAATTAGATGTCAGGTGGTCTGTTGATATCATAGAAAAAATTACTTTCACCTCAAAAATCAATGGGGATATCCTGCTTGCAAGCGATCCAGCCCTGTCATTTTCGTTTCCCCATTTTAAGAAATACCGCCAGCTCGTTGTGCAGTTTGCTTCGCATGAGCAGAAAGGCCGGTTGCAGTCGTTTATCGGTCCGTACACAGGCTAGAGAATCGTCGCCGTCTAGTAGACCCTGGTACCGAGGTTGCGGTTGGCGCTGATCAAGATGGCTCCAACTTACGGAATCAGGCGATCGAGCATATGTATGATCAACAATTTACCATCCAAAGTTTGCAGTTCCTTGTCTAATCTTTCCATACGGCAGGCACCCTTGGCTGCCGGTAAGAATAATTGCTGAGATGGGATCGAAAGAAAAGCTATGTATCTGGGTAAATCAGCCCGTATTCCGCTGCCCGGTGGCGATGGCGTTGATGGTGCGTAACAACGGATCTAACCACTGAGTACGCCCTGCTTCTGGCAGATCGGGATTACGGTAGCGCTTGAGCAAGGCCAACTGGATGTAGTTGAGAGGATCCAGATAGGGATCGCGGCGGGAAAGGGACAGAGCCAGAGTTGGGTTATCCGACAGCAGTGTATCCGCTCCCGTAATAGCCAGGATTTCCCGGACCGTGCACTTGTATTCGGTATGGATCATCTTATAAATGTGCCGCGCCTGGGCGGAGTCATGCGCCAGTTCGCTATAGGCCCGGCCGATTTCGAGATTGGCTTTGTATAGTGACATTTGGGTATTATCGAGGAGAACCTGAAAAAATGGCCACTCCGCATGCATGGTACGCAGGTGTTCCAGGCACTTTGGATCATTTTTCCGCCATTTGGCCAAGGCCGAACCGATGCCATACCAGCCCGGCAGGGTAAAGCGGGATTGCGCCCAACCGAACACCCAGGGAATCGCACGAATGGAATATTTGCTGCGATCCTGTATCTGGCGATGAGAGGGGCGCGAGCCGATATTGAGCTGGCCGATTTCATTGACTGGCGTAATTTCGTAGAAAAAGTCGATCAGACCCGCCGTATCGTCGGTCAGTAGACGATAGGCGCGTTCACTGATTTGTGCGAGCTGACCGGCAGTCTCCAGATAAGATTCACGATCGGTATTGATTGTGCGAATCTGATTCAGGCTGGCTTTCAGTAAGCCAGTACTACCCAGGGTCAGCTCATTGACAGCCGTTTCTGGGTACCCATAGCGATAATACAGTACTTCACCTTGTTCGGTAAATTTGATCTGTCCTTCGACGGTACCAGGCGGCTGGCCGAGAATGGATTCATGGGTGGGTCCTCCACCACGGCCCACAGTACCGCCCCGACCATGGAACAAACGGCAGCGCACGCCGTGAGCCCGCGTAATAGCGATAATTTCCTTCTGGGCCTGATATAGATCCCAGGCCGAAGCGAGGATGCCACCATCTTTGGCGGAGTCGGAATAACCCAGCATAATTTCCTGGATGCCACCGGAGGCTAGCAGTAATCGTCGGTACACAGGGGTATCTAACAGTCGCGCCAGAACTTGTGGGAGATGTTGGAGATCCTCGATGGTTTCAAACAAGGGCGCGATGCGAATATGACAGAAACTTTCTTCCTCGCCGCAGGCACACAACCCGCTTAGCCGCGCGAGGAACAAAACTTCGAGCACATGGCTGGCCTGATGGGTCATGGAGATGACATAGGCGCCAAAAGGATCGGTACCCGTTTCCTGCTGCAGGCTGGCAAGAGTAGCGAAGGTTCTAAGTGTTTCAGTAACCTCTTCATTGTGACTGTCGATCTTGGGTGGAGCTATCTTCGGGTTGGCGATATATCCGGCCAGTAATTCGATCCGCTGATCTTCTTTGAGTGCGGCGTAGTCGATATCAGGTTGGTATTGTTTGATGAGGGTGCCAATAGTGCGGGTATGAACAGAGGATTCCTGACGGATATCGAGCGCCATCAGATGGAAATCGAAAGTTTCCACCAGGCGAATGAGATCCTTGAGTTCACTATCAGCGATAAGGGCATCACCATGACTGAGCAGGGATTCGCGAATACTGTTGAGATCGGCCAGGAATTCTGCTGCACTGGTGTAGGCGATAGGGTTTGGTGCAGGTCTTTCTGCCTGCAGGCGTTCGCGAACCTGTTCCAGTGTCGCTTGCATACGATAACGCATCAAGAATAGTTTGCGCCGATAAGGTTCCATGATGTAGCGGTGTTGCGTTTCGGTGCTGATATCCAGAAACCGCTCGGCATCACGTTTCAGTTTAGCCATGAAGACCGCTGCCGGCTGGCAGAGGCGGACCGAATGGGTCAGGCGCTTGCTGAGATCGATCAGCCGCCGGTGGTATTCTTCTAGAATTTCCTGCATCTGAAGACGGATAGCCAGAGCGGTGGTTTCTGGTTTTACGAATGGATTACCGTCACGGTCACCGCCGATCCAGCTTCCGAACCGGATAAAACTTGGTACTTTGATAGTACCGGCTCCGTAATAGCGATCCATGGCGCGTTCAGCGTATCGATAGGTCAGTGGGATCGCCTCGAACAGGCTTTCCTTGAAATAATACAGGCCATTGCGGATTTCATCTTCCACCTTCAACCGCTTGACTCGCACCTCATCGGTACGCCATAGAGTAAGGATTTCCTTATGCAGGCGAGAAAGCAACTGATCGCGTTCCAGAGCTCCCCAGCGGCGGCTATTGAGTTCGTCATAAACGAGAAAGATGCGCCGTAGAATATGCATGAATGTGCGTCGGCGAGCCTCGGTGGGATGGGCCGTGATGACCGGGTTGTAATTCAAGCAATTCAGCAGAGATTGCATTTGGGTCGTATTGACACCGCTGGCTTGCAGATCATGAATGGTGCGTGCAAAGGAACCCAGCCAGAATCGCTCGCCCTGGGAAACCTGTTTGCGACGCCAGCGGTGGGCGTGATCCTCCTCGGCGATATTGACCAGACTAAAGTAATGGCTGAATGCCCGGATAACCTGCTCCAGAGTATCGGGGTCAAGCCGTTCGATATACCGAATCAGACGCAGGCGGGCGCCTTCACTGTCATGCCGCCGCAAGCCAAGATAGCCCTTGCGCAGAGTTTCCACGGCGGCGAAAACGCGGATGCCGGCATAGGTACGAATGATTTCCCCGAGCAGAGAACCCAGTAGCTTGACCCGGGCGCGCAGGAGTTTGTCATAAGCGAGAACGGATGAAGGTATTTTTTCGGTCATTCAATCAAGCGGGGAACTCCGGTATTCATGCCGGATAGGGATAGCCCGGCTTGCAAAACAAGCCCCTGCGCCGCATCTCCTTTTGTTTTAGTTGCTATCTTTACCGATAAATCGAAATACCGCCGTGGCCGTATCGAATCCACTCTGGGTGGGCCATTTTCGCGCAGCTTTTGAAGTATATCAGTTTGTCCGCCCAACCCGCAGATGATGTCATTGCGACTCGGCGAATGATGGGCGTGATCAGCAAATAGTATCGGGAATGGTTGTCAGAGACTTTGCTCGGAATCCCGTACAGGTCTGGAGTCCGGATATGCCAGTCAGTAACACAGTTAACTTATCTGTCTAGGTGTCGGATTTCGTGTGATTCTATCGAGCAACGGGTCTGGCGTTTAAGCCTGGCTCGTGGTGTGATGAAGCAACTGTACCCGCATTTGGGAGCCTGATAAT
>VAOW01035549.1_pt1 | contig 28773 bp, 24 predicted proteins | sample 3393921 | NCBI WGS metagenome assembly VAOW01 (sample SAMN08290428, study PRJNA428436) | hydrothermal vent metagenome | isolation source: Deep-sea hydrothermal vent chimney | place: Indian Ocean: Southwest Indian Ridge | depth 2742 m m | reverse complement strand
TTGGCACTACAAAGCAAACTGGGGACAGGAATCGTTGTTTTGCAACGGTTTTACAGGTGAAAATCCGTGTTTTTGATGATTTTGTGTCAAAGATGGGTTAGTGCGTTGCCGCAGGTGATCCAGTTCTGCTTGTCCAGCGGCAGGAATTCGGCCAGCGCTTGCCTTTGTCCGCGATAGAGCACGTTGCACTGATATTCGGCGATAATCAAAGCGAGGCGGGCGATTTCGGCGGGAAAGTCGCGCAGTTCGATGCCGCGAAAATTGGTCAGCGGGATTTGCGATTCCAGATGGGTTTCGCCGCGCCGGGTGTTGATCTCATATTCAATGGCGCGCATTTTCTTGTAGGCAATCACCAGAAAATTGCCGGAGCCACAGGCCGGATCAAACACGCGGATTTTCGCCATGCGTTTGCGCAGGTTCAGCAGTTTGCGGGCATTGTGGCCCGCCGCTTCCAGTTGAGCGCGTAAATCATCGAGAAACAGTGGATTAAGCACCTTGAGGATATTGGGCACGGAGGTGTAGTGCATGCCCAGCGCGCCGCGCTCGTCATCATCGGCCACGGCCTGAATCATCGAGCCGAAGATGTCGGGGTTGATCTTCTGCCAGTCCAGCGTGCCGATATGGGTGAGATAGGAGCGGGCAATCCGGCTGAAACGCGGTACTTCGGTGCTGCCCGAAAACAGGCCGCCGTTCACATAGGGAAAGCAGTCGGCCCAGCGCGGCAGTTTAGCCGCCGTGCGTTCGCTGTTTTTTGTATTCATGGCGCGAAAGATTTCGCCGATGACTTCGTGGGTATTCGACGCATCCCGCGCGCTCATCTGGCCGATGGTGGCAGTAAACAGATTTCCCCCGTTGAAGATGTCCGTATCCTCCGCGAAGAAACAGAAAATCAGCCTCGCCATGAAATGATTCATATCGTGGCGGTGGGCATTGGTTACCCAATCCTCATTGTTTCTCAGCAGTTCAACATAGAGCTTATTGAGCCGGGAAGTGGCGCGAATGTCGAATGCGCTTTCCCGAATTTGCTGCACCGTGCTAATACCCGCAAGCGCCAGAAAAAATCCAAAATGATCGGGGAAGTCCTGATAGTCGCAGGCGATGGTCTCGCCGCTTTTAAGGTCTTCGGCCTCCAGCCATTTTCCATCCGTGGCTAAAACATACCTGGCCTTTGCTTTACTGGTGGCCGGGCTCGCTTTCAGTTCAGAAATGGTGGCAGGAACGGCGCCCCCGGAACAAACGGCAATATGGATGTTATTCCGTTGCAGTACAGTACCTTTAATGTCCGAAGCATTGGATGAACCGCTTTTCAGTCGCTTGATCGTCGTCGTTTTGTTCCCGAATGCTTCCAGAAAGGCATAAGGAAACGCCTCAGGATCGAACTCCTGCACAGCTAATTGTGATACTGCCTCTTCGATTTCAACTGCGTTCAAGCTTCACCCTTCGCAACTTATTTAGTGGCAGGCGGTGGATGCCACCAAGCAACCAGCGGCAGCAACCACCTTCACCTCCAGCCCATAGTCAAGTAGCCGACGCAGAAATCTGAGCGATGCGAAAGCGCTAGCGTATCCTTGAGCTCTGGCAGCAGTTGCAATTCAATGTTGTCGAAAATGCGCGGCAATCAACTCCCTCCATCTTTCAAGGCAAACCATAGTCCATCAATGCAGGCTTATCATGTGGTTATTTGGGGGCCTTATGGAGCGGGCTGGAGGAAATGGCTTCGCAGGCCTACGACCATGCCGGCAGCCGCTGATCACCGTCCGCTGTCGCCGCTAGCTGATTGCGGCAGGCCCATACGAACGCGCCCACCGGATCGCAGTCGGGGCTTCTGGTGGTCATGGCCGCCCACTCAGCAATGATGCGGCGGGCTGCGCCTACGTCCTCGACACCCTCTTGGCGGAGTATCGCCACAGCGCGGGACTCGCTCAGCAGGCGCTCATGCGCCGCCGCCCAGGACAGCATGCAAAGCTCAGCTCTCCGGTCTCAGGACGCACAGGCGGGTCTTTACCGTCGCCTGCGGCGACGGGTTTGATCGTACTGTTTGTTGTCATGGTCGTACTGATTATTTCGGCTGGTCGATTCGTCGTTTCGGGAATGATCGATTTGTCCGTTCCCGAATGGTCAAAATGACCATTCGGGGAATAAACCGTCTCCAGGCCCTTTGTGAGCACGGCCACGTTCACATCCCAGAACAGCAGGTTGTCTCGTGTCTTCCATCGCCACAGAAAGGTGTCCGGTCGTGGATGATTCGGCCTCACGATCCCGGACGTGGTCATAATCGCCGACTTTAACTCCCGAGATCCGAACCCCAATTCCTCCGCCACGAATCTCCTTGCTTATAGGCAGGATGTCCCTTTCCGGGCGGTTCGCGGAACTTGTAAAACGGCCGCTTCATCTTGTGTCTCCAGAAAATAACGCGGCCCAGGAAAATAGCCGATGTCACCGAGCCGGTGAGTTGTCTTAACCGTGGCCGGTAAAGCAGCACTTCCCCGTCCTCGGCCAGCACCGAGAGTGAATCGAGGCTCATCTGCGCCCCTTGAGCTGCGCCACCTTGGCGGACCGCTCCGCGAATACCGGATCATTCGTTTGCATGGCCGCAAGTGTGGGCTATATGAAAACAACCGGCTTAAAACCCCTCAGCACAAGGCAAGATGTTTTGTCATGATTCTACCCTGCTCCGATATCGGGGAGGCCTGTCTGCGTGCGGACACGCATAGGCAGACCGTGCAAGATACAAGTTCTATCTGTGCAGTGAACGTCAAGTCATCCCCGCGCTAGTGCAAGGCTCTCGTTTCACTCGATTTTGCCAGCACTAGCGCGGGGGTGGATGCAACATGCTTTACAGCTCCCGTTTCACAGGCTTTTACGCAATAAACCTGCCTGCAATTTCACAACGGTTATCAGGTGCTGTCTCCTTCCATGTCTAGCCTGCGGGGCTTTCAACCAGGAGGTTTGAATTGGATTTGCAGGCACAGTTGCAGGAGATACGGCGCACGAGAAAGCGGGTACGGCGCAGGCCTAAATTTTCATGAGTCGGCGAAGTGTACCTGTTTTTGCTTTTATACTGACCGCACACTGACCGAAAGACAAAAATAAAGGATTTAGCCAAATGGCTAAATCCTTTATTTTTGTTGGTATATATAGCTTTTTATGGCGCGCCCGGAGGGATTCGAACCCCCGACCCTCAGGTTCGAAGCCTGATGCTCTATCCATCTGAGCTACGGGCGCGGATTAAATAATACCAACAATCGCCGCCTTGCAGATATCAATCATCGGACCGGGGAATAGCCCCAGAGCCACGACAGCGATGGCCGTCACCGCGACGGTTGCCTGCATTAAACGGCTTTCGATAAAATTAAACGCGACCCGTTCCTCATCGAAGTAGATGTATTTGATCACGCGGATATAATAGAATGCTCCCACGGCTGAAAATAGCAAGGCAGTCAGAGCCAGATACAAATGCCCGGCCTCCACCACGGCGATAATTACCACATATTTGGCCCAGAATCCCCCGAGGAATGGGACCCCGGCCAGCGAGAACATGAACAGAGCCATCGCCAGAGCATAACCGGGGTGCGCTTTCGACAGTCCCGCGAAATCATCCAGCAACTCGCCCTGGATACCTTCGCGCCGCATCAGGATGATGATGGCGAACGCACCCATATTCATGAACAGGTACACGGTCAGATACACCAGTACGCCTGCATAACCATCCGCATTGGCGGCGATCATGCCGAGCATGGCAAAGCCGATGTGGCCAATGGTCGAATAAGCCAGCATACGTTTGATGTTGCGCTGGGCAATCGCCGCCAGATTGCCCACGGCCATGGTCAGTACGGCCAGCCCTACCAGAATCGTGGTGTAATCAGCCTGCAATGCCGGCAAGACGTCCGCCAGAACGCGAATGAAGATCACCAGACCGGCCACCTTCGGTCCGATGGACATGAATGCGGTGATGGGCGTGGGCGCCCCTTCGTAGGCGTCCGGCGTCCACATGTGGAAGGGTGCGATCGAAACCTTGAAACACATACCCGCAAGCAGAAAGACCAACCCCAGCATGAGCGCCATATATGCATCAGAACCCGCATGGGCTATACCGATGCCCGCCTGGGTAAAGTCGAACGTGCCTGTCACACCGTAAATAAAACTGATGCCGTACAACAGAAAACCGGAGGCGAGCGAACCGAGGATAAAGTATTTCAATGCCGCCTCGGAAGATCGCAGCACATCCCGCTGATAGCCCACCAGTACATAGGAGCATAACGCCATTAACTCCAGCCCCAGATACATGGTCACGAAATTCGGCGCGGAAACCATCAGCATCATGCCCAGTGTGCCAAACAGCATCAGGGAATAGTATTCGCCCGTATTGGGTTCATCCTTCATATAGTCCAGGCTCAATACGACGCCGAAGAATGTCCCGGCATAAATCAGCAGCTTGGCATAGCTAGCAAAGGGATCGAGGACAAAAAATCCGTAAAAAGCGCCCACCGAATCCGGGCTGGTCAGTTTAAGCGTCAGCGCCGCCGCGACCGCGCAGGTGAGCATCGCCGCATAGGCGATCCAGTGCTTACGTTCTTTTGGCAGGAATAAATCCCACAGTAGAATCACCATGGCCATCACCGCCACGAACATCTCCGGGATTAGCGGCGTAATGTTGGGAAGTGGAAATGTTATCGGGGTCATCGCATCAGCCTTTAGTGAGCCATCATCTGCTGGATATTCTGCGCCTGAGCCAGCGCATGCGCGGCCTCAAGCTTGCTCGTAGTCGCCTGTACGATCAGGTGCGACACTGAGGAATGCAACACATCAAGTACGGGAACGGGGTACAATCCCAGCCACGCTACCAGCACAATCAATGGCGTAAAAAAGGCAAATTCACGAACGGTCAGATCTTTCATCGCCTTCACTTTGTCACTGACCAGATCGCCCATAATCACACGCTTGTACATCCACAGCGTGTAACAGGCGGAAAGCACCACGCTGCTGGCCGCCAGTACTGCCACCCATTTGGTGGAAATGACAAATTCATACAACTGATCGGCGGAGAAGGTGCCCATCAACACCATGATTTCAGCAATGAAGGCGCTGGATCCCGGAAGCGCGACGTTCGCAATGCAGAAAAGCATAATCACCGCGGCAAATACCGGCATCACATTGACTACGCCGCCATAAGCAGAGATCTCGCGCGTATGCATGCGGTCGTACAGAACGCCAACGCAAAGAAACAGGGCGGAGGCGACGAAACCATGGCTGATCATGCCGAAGATTGCCCCTTCCAGCGCCTGCTGCGTGAACATAAACGTTCCCAGCGTTACGAAACCCATGTGGGCGATGGAGGAATAAGCAATCAATCGCTTCATATCCTGCTGCATCATGGCCACCAGTGAAATGTAAATGATCGCAATCAGGCTTAATACCACCATAAACGGCACAAAATATTGTGAAGCGTCCGGGCATATCGGTAATGAGAAACGCAGGAACCCATACGCGCCCATCTTCAGCAGAATGCCTGCCAGAATCACCGATCCTGCTGTCGGTGCCTCGGTATGGGCGTCCGGCAGCCATGTATGCACCGGCCACATCGGCACCTTGACGGCGAAGGCGGCGAAAAAGGCAATCCAGATCCATATCTGCCATGTAAAATTAAAGGGATAATCCATCAGCGCCTGAATGTCGAAGGTGTGCCCTGCCTTGAAATACATGGCGAAAAGTGCAAGCAGCATCAGCACGGAACCGGTAAAGGTGTAAAGGAAAAATTTAATCGTGGCGTAAACGCGGTTGGCGCCGCCCCAGATGCCGATAATCAGATACATTGGAATCAGCATCGCTTCCCAGAAGAAGTAAAAGAGCATGCCATCAAGCGCCGCGAAGACGCCGATGAGCGTGGTTTCCATCACCAGAAAGGCAATCATGTACTCCTTGACGCGCTTCCGGATACATTCCCATGCGGAGACGATGCACACCACCGTCAGCAGGCTGGTCAGCAGGATAAATGGCATGGATATGCCATCCACGCCCAAATGGTAGTTGACGTTAAATGCGGAAATCCACGGATGAAATTCTTCGAACTGCATATGCGCCGTCGAATTGTCGAAGGATATCCACAATGGCAAGGTAAGCAGGAAGGTCGCTACGGATACCGCCAGCGCCGCCCAGCGCACCGCCTTTTCCCCACGCACGAACAGCCAGATAAAGATGGCGCCCGCCGACGGCAGGAAAATGCTCCATGTCAGGATTGGGAAGCCCAGAACGTTATTGAGTTCCATACGCGCCTTTTCCCCCTATCCCTTCAACACCAGCCAGGTCAGCAACACAAACACGCCGATGACCATGGCAAAGGCATAGTGGTACACCATGCCGCTCTGCGCGACCCGCATACGGTTCATGCCCGCAAGCACACTGCCAACGATGCCGCCGTGGATCAGGCCGCGATCAATCACCGCCAGATCACCCTTTTTCCAAAGGAATGTCCCCAAACGCCGCGCCGGCATGATCAACAGCGCCCAGTTCATTTCATCGAAACGCCACTTATCCATCAGGAAGGCGTGAGTGCGCGGGAATGCTCCGGACAACTTCGCACCATATTCGGTTTCCTTGAAATACATGAACCAGGCCAGGCCAATGCCCGACAGGGCAAGCCAGAAGGGCGCTGTGAAAACAAAATGATACCATGCCTCTCCACGCGCCTCTTCGGCAATGGTAATCAACGGATTGTGCGCATCCAGCACAAAAATCGCGCCCTTGAAATAATTGTTTACCGCTTCCGGTCTGGCGATGCCCAGCACCTGAACGCCCCACCAGCCGGACAACAACGCACCGACCGCCAGAATCATCAACGGAATGGTAATCACCTTGGGAGATTCGTGCAGGTGCGGCCTGGTTTCCTTTGGCACCCGATCCGAATTGTGGAAGGTGAGGAAGAACATGCGAAAGGTGTAGAAAGCCGTCATAAATACGGCGGAAAGTACGCTCCAGTAGGCGAAATCACCGACCCATCCCATATGCCGTACTGCCGCGGCCTCGATAATCAAATCCTTGGACCAGAAACCGGCAAAGGGGGGAATGCCGGACAGAGCCAGGCCGCCAATCAGCATCGTGATATAAGTAATCGGCATATATTTACGCAATTGCCCCATGCGGCGAATATCCTGGTCGGCCATGACTCCATGAATGACGGAGCCCGCGGCCAGAAACAGCAGCGCCTTGAAATAGGCATGTGTCATCAGATGAAAGATACCCACGGAATAGGCCGACACGCCGCAGGCTACGAACATATAGCCGAGCTGCGAACAGGTGGAATAGGCGATCACCCGCTTGATGTCATTCTGCACCAGACCGATGGTGGCGCACAGCCATGCGGTGATCGCGCCAACTATCGTCACCATCGCCAGCGCCGTTTCGGAGAATTCAAACATGGGCGAAAGCCTCGCCACCATGAAGATACCGGCTGTCACCATGGTGGCGGCATGAATCAGGGCGGAGATGGGCGTCGGGCCTTCCATGGAATCCGGCAGCCAGACATGCAGCGGCACCTGGGCGCTCTTGCCCATGGCGCCGATAAACAGGGAGATACAGATAAAGGTGATGGCATCCACGTGCCAACCCATAAAATGCAGTGTCGCTCCCTGTGCCACAAAAGCGGGCACGGCGTCAAACACCGCCTTGTATTCAACCGTGCCAAAATAATACCACACAGCCAGAATGCCAATGGCAAAACCGAAATCGCCCACGCGATTAACAATAAAGGCCTTCATGGCGGCTACATTGGCGCTCTCGCGCTTGAACCAGAAGCCGATCAGCAGATAGGAAAACAATCCCACCGCCTCCCAGCCGAAGAACAGCGTGAAAAAGCTGTTTCCCATGACCAGCACCAGCATGGCAAAAGTAAAGCCGGAGATGTAGGAAAAGAACCGGGTATAGCCCGGATCGCCGTGCATGTAGCCGATGGTGTAGATGTGTACGCAGGCCGATACGATGGTCACGGTCATCATCATCATGACCGTTAGGCGGTCGATCATCATCCCCACCGGAACGACGAAGCGGCCGGAAAGCATCCATGTCCAGAAATTACCGTAAAAGGATGCGCCATCCAGCACCTGTATGAACACATGCACGGACAGCAGGGTGGCGGCGATCACGCCGGCAATGCAAATGATGTGCGACAGTTTTTCCTTCAACGCCCAACCGAACAGACCGACAATCAGCGCCGCCGCCAATGGAAGCGCTGGAATCGCCAGCAGCTCGGTCGTATTCAGCATGGTGTGCTCCACGTATTCCCCCTAGCCCTGCAAGGTGTTGATGTCTTCAACATTGATGGAACGTCGGTTGCGGTAAAAGGCGACCAGGATGGCCAGTCCCACCGCTACTTCACTGGCCGCTACGGTCAACACGAAAAAGATAAACACCTGTCCTCCAATGTCCTGGAGGAAATGGGAAAATGCGGCAAAGTTGATATTCACGGCCAGAAGTATCAACTCAATGCACATCAGAATCGTAATCACATTTTTTCGATTCAGAAACAGGCCAACCACGCCGATGGAAAACAGACAGGCGGCTACGGCCAGATAATAGGATAAAGGTGCCATTACATCTTTACCTTGCGCAGACGATCCGCGGGATTCACATGCACCTGTCTGGAAATATTCTGATACCTGGCATCCTTGCGTGTGCGCAGCGTCAGCACCACGGAGCCGATCAGGGCCACCAGCAAAATAATGGCCGCGACTTCAAACCCCAGCAGGTATTTCGTGTACAACACTTTGCCGATTTCCACGGTATTGTTGACCTGTTGCGGCAACGGGCCGGGATTGGGCGCATTTTCCGGTGAAAAGACGCCGCTGGAACCCGCCGCAATAATTTCAATAAACAGAACCAGGGCAATCACTCCGCCAACCGGCAGGTAATGCAGGAAACCTTCACGCAACCTGGAAAAATTCACCTCCAGCATCATCACCACAAACATGAACAGCACCATCACCGCGCCCACATAAATCAGAATCAGCAGGATGCCGATGAATTCCGCGCCCAGCATGAAGAACAGGCCCGCGGTATTGAAGAAGCAGAAGATCAGGAACATCACGGAATGCACCGTATTACGGGACATAACCACGCCGAGCGCGGCCATCACGGCCAGCCCTGAAAACATGTAAAAGAAGCCGAGTCCCAACATTTCTCCTCCCATTAGCGATAACGCGCATCAGCGGCAATATTCGCCGCAATCTCGCTTTCATAACGATCACCCACGGCGAGCAGCATATCCTTGGTGTAATAAAGCTCCGCGCGCGTCTCCGATGCAAACTCGAATACCTGGGTCTCCACAATGGCATCAACCGGGCACGCTTCCTGACAAAAACCGCAATAGATGCACTTGGTCATATCAATATCGTAACGTGTAGTGCGGCGCGTACCGTCCTCCCGCTCTTCGGATTCAATCGTAATCGCCAGCGCCGGGCATACTGCTTCGCACAGTTTACAGGCGATGCACCGCTCTTCGCCGCTGGCATAGCGGCGCAGGGCATGAAGTCCGCGAAAGCGCGGTGAAAGCGGAGTGCGCTCCTCCGGGTATTCCACGGTAATCTTTTTCTTGAACAGGTATTTCCCCGTGAGCATCAGGCCACGGAACAATTCTGTGAGCAGCCATGTTTTTACCGCACGCTTAATCATACTCATCATGTCGATCCCGGCCGCCAGAACCCGATGATGCCGGACAGCACCGGCGTATAAATAGAAATACCAATCACCGCAATCCATGCCAGCGTCACGGGAAGGAACACCTTCCACCCCAAACGCATCAACTGATCATAACGGTATCTCGGGAACGTCGCCCGGAACCAGATAAATACAAAAATAAGGAAAGCCGTCTTGCCCAGCAACCATACCGTGCCGGGAATAAAATCCAGGAATGGAAACGGAGCATGCCATCCACCCAGGAACATGATCGACGTCATCAGGCTAATCAGGATCATGGCGCCATATTCCGCCAACGAAAAGGTGGCAAACCACATACCGGAATATTCGACAAAGAAACCGGCCACAATCTCGGATTCGCCTTCCGCCAGATCAAACGGGGAACGGTTGGTTTCCGCCACGCCTGAAATAAAATACACCAGGAACAGGGGAAACAGGGGAATAAAATACCAGTGCCAGAAGCCACCGGACTGGGCGAGTATAATCTGCGTCAGATTCAGGCTGCCCGACAGCATCAGTACGCACACAATGGCGAAGCCCATGGCGATTTCATACGACACCATCTGGCATGTGGCGCGAATCGCCCCCAGAAATGCATACTTGGAATTGGACGCCCACCCCGCCATCAATATGCCGTAAATACCCAGGCTGGAAATTGCCATCACATACAGCACGCCGATGTTCAGATTGGAAATCGCCATCACATGCGCTGTCTTCCATAACCCGCCCAGCGTCGTCTCGCCAAAAGGCACGACGGCAAAAGCGACCAGCACGGGTAGCAGAGACATCACGGGCGCCGCCACAAACAAAAACTTGTTGGCTGTCGTCGGGATAATCGTTTCCTTCAGAAACAGCTTCAGGCCATCGGCAATCGGCTGGAGCAATCCGGCCCAGCCGACCCGGTTGCACCCCTTGCGTATCTGCATCCAGCCGATAATGCGACGTTCGGCATAGGTGATATAGGCCACGGAAAGCGCCACCGGAACCACAATAGCCAATACCTCCAGCGCCCAGATACCCGCGGTTATGGCCATATCCAGCCAGTTCATGCACTGCCTCCATGCAATTCGACGGAACGTTCATTGGATAAATCGCCGGCTACGCCGCGTTTGGCGACAAACAGCACGCCGGGAGACACATCGTCGCGCGTACCGATTTTAAACTGCTGCTCACCCTGTTCCGACACCACGGTCAAGACACCCGGCTCCAGCCCAAGTTTCCTCAGGGTGTCCGGATGCACCAACACATCGTCCAGTGCATGCAGATCACCGGCATGCGACAACAGATCACTGGCTCGCGCCCACATGCCCTCGCGATACAGGGAATAGCGACTGACCACATCCAGATGGCCGGCGGGAATCTCCGGTCTGGCAGGCAGGTATGCCGCCCCGGCATTGCGTCGGGTTGACATCATGAAGCTGTCCACCTCATGCGCCTGCCATGCCTCGCCAAGAGAAGGAAGAAACCGCTTCACATGCTCACGCAATTCTTTCAGGTTGACTGCGGGAACATCCTCGCCCATGGCCTGAATCAGGCGCATCATCACCTTCCACAGCGGTCGCTCCTGGCCCACGGAGGAAATCGGGTTGGCTGCCACGCGCACGCGGCCTTCCATATTAATAAAGGTTCCTTCAACCTCGGAATAGGCTGCGGCCGGCAACATCACAGCAGCCCGTTCACTGATCTGGCCTGCAATCGCACCCACCTGCACCAACGGCACCGCGTCCAGCGCCGCCCGTGCCTGCGCCGGGAATAAACCATCACCCACCGGATCACTGCCAATCAACAGGATGACATCCAGTTCCCTGTTTGCGGCTGCATCAAAGATCTCACCGGCGGAAACCCGAAGGTCACCAAACACAGCGGACAACACCTGCGCATTCATGCCTTCGGGGACGAGATTACGCCCATCGGCATCCGGTTCGGCATGACCGCAGCCGCGCATGAGCAAGTCCAGACCATGAACCAGCGCCGCGGCATCCGGATGACAGCGAATCTCTTCGCCTACAATCAACGAACACGATTCAGCCATCAATGCGTCACCAAGCAATTTTCCGGCTTCATGACGCGCCTCAACCGCAGTCATCCATTCATTCATACCCGCTGCTGCCGTACCCAACTCCATGACCTGCTGCATAGCACGGGCAATCACCGCTGGCCAGTCGCGCGGCCGAATCAGAACGTCGCGGGTCGGATCAGCGTTGGTACGGTAGTTCATGGAACCGATTCGGGTGACCGGTTTATCTTTCCTGAGACGCTTACGCAAACGCTGCATGACCAAAGGCAGGCGCTGCCGCAAGTCTGATCCGAGAATCACCACTTCATCCGCATCCTCAATCTGCTGCGTGGTCTGTGAAAAGCCTTCCTCGAAGGCAAACGTGCGCATATCGCGCCGGTGCAAATCAAAAGCCACTTTGGCGTCTGGAAAGACGGCATCACGCAGCAGGCGAATCGCGGCAAACCCTTCCACACTCCAGTCCGGCGAGAATAAAATCCCGACCCGTTTACCGGACAGCAGCTCCGTAGCGCGATCGACCGCTTCATCCCAGTCGGATTCAATCATCTTGTCCTGTTCGCGGATCATCGGCGAAAGAATCCGGTTATCCGAGCGGAAGGCATCATAGACATAACGTCCACGATCGCACAGCCAGGGTTCCGGGCTTTCACCCATCGGCTGGATGCGCACCACTTCCTTTCCGCGTGATTCGATATGAATATCGCAGCCATTGGGGCACTGAGTGCAGGTGGACTTATGACGGGTCAATTCCCACGGACGTGACACATCAAGGGAAGGACCGTCGAGCAACGCCCCTACCGGACAAATATCAGGCAGGTTCCCGGAAAGTTCGGAACTCAGGCATTCGTCCACGATCCCGGCGATGATCATACGGTCGCCGCGATTGAACAGGCCCATATCGCCCGTCCCTGCAATTTCATCGGCAAAACGCACGCAACGGGTGCAATGAATACAGCGAGTCATGCAGGTCGTGACGAAGGGGCCCAGCTCATAATCGGCCACGGCGCGTTTTCGTTCAGCAAAACGGCCCTTCGACGCACCATATTCCATGGAGTAATCCTGCAACTTGCACTGGCCGCCCTGATCGCACACCGGGCAATCCAGCGGATGGTTGATGAGCAGGTATTCCTCCACCATTTTCCGGTCTTTCCTGATGGCATCGGTTTCCGTATAAACCTTCATCCCCTCGGCCACCGGGGTGCAACAGGAAGCCGCCGGCTTATTCCAGCCTTCGATCCCCACCAGGCACATGCGGCAGACGGCCGCAACGGATAATTCGGGGTGATAGCAGAAATATGGCACATTCACGTCATTGGCCCGGCAGGCCTCCAGGATGGTGGTGCCGGGCGCGGCTTGCACTTCTACATCGTTGATAAACAGCGTCGTCATGCCGTCCTCTCCACAATGCCGGCGCGCACCGCCTCGGGGAACATCCTGATCACGGACAACACCGGTGCGGCCGCGCCGTCAGCCAGTGCGCAAATCGTTCGCCCCGCCATATACGTGGCGGCGTCCGTGAGAACTTCCATATCGCCGGGCTGCCCCTGACCGCCTTCAATCCGGGTTAATATACGTTCCATCCAGCCCGTACCCTCGCGGCACTGCGTGCACTGCCCGCAGGATTCATGCGCGTAGAAATGGGCCAGACGCCTGGTCACTGCCAGCACATCCGCCGTCTCATCCATCACAATGATCGCACCGGAACCCAGCATGGTTCCTGCCCTGGCCAGATCGTCGTACGTCAGAGGGGTGTCATATTGCTCCGACGTCAGCCACGGTGAAGAGGAACCACCCGGAATGACGGCTTTGGGAGCCGAGCCATGTTGCAAACCGCCAGCGTATTCTTCGATGAGCGTTTTGAGTGGCATCCCGAGCGGCACTTCGTAATTGCCCGGTTTGTTGACCTGGCCGGAAACGGAGAAAATCTTCAAGCCGGTATTATTGGTCACGCCGATCTTCGAGTACCAGTCCCCGCCATGCTCCAGAATGGCCGGCACCGTGGACAGGGTTTCGACATTGTTCACAACGGTCGGGCAACGGTAAAAACCTTCCACAGCCGGAAATGGCGGCTTGAAGCGGGGCCGGCCCGGCTTGCCTTCCACCGATTCAATCAGCGCGGTTTCTTCGCCGCAGATATAGGCGCCCGCACCACGATGGACGGTCAGGTTCATCGAAAAGTTCGTGCCAAGAATATGCTCACCCAGCAAATGGGCCGTATAAGCCTCCGCAATCGCTTCATTCAGCACATTGGCTTCATGCAGAAACTCACCGCGAATATAGATGTAGGCATCGCACACGCCGAGTGCAAACCCCGCCATAATAATACCTTCAATCAGCAGATGCGGATCCAAGCGCATGATGTCGCGATCCTTGAATGTGCCCGGTTCACCCTCATCGGCATTGCACATCAGGTAGATCGGCTTGCCCGTATTGCGTGGTACAAACGACCACTTCAGCCCCGTTGGAAAACCGGCGCCGCCACGCCCGCGGAGACCTGACGTCTTCATCTCGTCAATAATTTTTGCGGAATCAAGCTCGTTAATCACGGTCGGCAAAAACTTGTAGGCGCCATTCTTTTTTGCCACCTCAAGCCGCCGCTGATCGGGGATATGAATACGGTCAAAACAAATCGCCTTGACCTGTTTCGGATCAGAGGGAATCATGCCGCGCCTCCTTCCGCCCGTGCATTGGCAATGAACGCGTCCATGTGCGGCGCATCCACCTTTTCGTGGTATTCGTTGTTGATCTGCACCAGCGGCGCACCGGCGCAGGCTCCGGCGCACTCCACTTCGGTCACGGTGAACATGCCGTCCGGCGTGGTCTCACCTACCCTGATGCCGAGCGAATCACACACATGCGCCACCAATTCATTGGCGCCATTGAGCATACACGAGGCGCTGGTGCAGACTTCGAGCAGATATCGGCCGCAAGACTGTTCGCGAAACATCGTATAAAAAGTCACCACCTCGCGCACCTGCATAAGACGCAGCCCCAGCAGATTGGCCACCATTTTCTGTACATCCATGGACAGATAACCAAAATCCTGTTGCGCCATATGCAATATCGGCAACAACGCCGACCGCGGTGCCGGATAACGCGCCACCAATGCTCCGATTTCGGCCAGACGTTTCTTACTGAATGCGGGGTTCAGTGCCGGGATCACCGGTCCACCTCCCCGAACACAAGATCCTGACTGCCAATAATCGCTACTACATCGGCAATCATATGACCGCGGCACATGTAATCCAGCGCCTCCAGGTGGGCAAATCCGGGTGCCCGCACCTTCATGCGATACGGCTTGTTCGAGCCGTCGGATACGACGTACACGCCAAACTCTCCCTTGGGATGCTCTACCGCCGCATAAACTTCACCCGCGGGCACATGAAACCCTTCCGAGTAATATTTGAAATGATGAATCAACGCCTCCATATCCTGCTTCATTTCGGCGCGGGGAGGGTTGGTCAACCGGTAATCATTGACATTTACCGGCCCCGGATGGCCCGACAGCCATGCAATACATTGCTTGATAATTTCGTTGGATTGCCGCATCTCCTCAACGCGTACCAGATAACGGTCGTAACAATCGCCTGTCTGACCTACCGGAATATCAAAATCCATCCTGTCGTACACATCATACGGCTGGGTCTTGCGTAAATCCCAGGCAATACCCGAACCCCGGATCATTGGACCGGTAAACCCCCATGCAAGCGCTGCTTCCTTATCCACAATACCGATATCCACCGTACGTTGCTTCCAGATACGGTTTTCGGTCAGCAGCGTCTCATACTCGTCCACATAGCCGGGAAAACGTTCCGTGAATCCGGTAATTCTTTCAAGCAACCCTTCCGGCAGATCCTGGTGCACGCCTCCCGCACGAAAATAAGCGGCGTGCATACGCGCGCCGGACACCGCCTCATAGAAATCAAAGATATCCTCACGCTCGCGGAAACAGTAAAGAAAGACGGTCATGGCGCCAACATCCAGCGCGTGTGCGCCCAACCACAGACAATGGTTCAGAATACGCGTGAGTTCCGCGAACATCACACGGATATATTGCGCCCGCTCCGGCGGCGTGATCCCAAGCAGCTTCTCGACCGCAAGCGCATAGGCATGCTCGTTGGCCATCATCGATACATAATCAAAACGGTCGAAATACGGCACGTTCTGCAGATAGGTCTTGTGCTCAAACAGTTTCTCGGTACCCCGATGCAACAGGCCAATATGCGGATCGGCGCGCTCGACCACCTCGCCGTCCAGTTCCAGCACCAGCCGTAGCACGCCGTGAGCGCTTGGATGCTGCGGACCGAAGTTGATCGTGTAATTTTTGATCTCAGCCACGATCCACTCCCGGGAACGTCTTGGGAACCAGCACCCGATTCTTCAAGCGGTTCGGCTTATAGACGCAGCGCCACTGCGCATCGTCAAAAAACATTTCCACCCGCCCGGTCAGCGGGAAGTCCTTGCGCAGCGGATGGCCTTCAAAGCCATAGTCCGTGAGAATACGGCGCAAATCCGGGTGGTTCACAAACAGAATGCCATACATATCAAAAGCTTCGCGCTCAAACCAGTTAGCTGTCGGCCATACCTCCGTGACCGAACCGACCAGATCGCGCTCATTCACCGGAGTTTTCAAACGGATACGTTTATTTTTCGTCACGGAAAGCAAGTGATACACCACCATAAAACGCGGCGCATCCTTGTCATGGCCCGGATATGTCGACATATCCAGACCGCACAGGTCAATCAACTGCTCAAATCCCTGCTGCTGTTTAAGGTAATGACACGCTTCCACAATCGCTTCCCGCGCCAGCGTCGCCGTTGGCATATCCATGCCCTCCGACGCATCCAGCGCCTGATCGCCAAAACGACTTTTGAGCCCCTCCAACTCGGGTGATAATGTCAACGCGGTTCGGATTGTCTGTTCACCCATCAAACGCTACCGTGCAATCGTGTTGGTGCGTTTGATTTTTTCCTGCAACTGGATAATGCCATACAGCAGCGCTTCCGCCGTTGGCGGGCAACCCGGCACATAAATATCCACCGGAACAATACGGTCGCAACCACGCGTAATCGCATAGGAATAATGATAATAGCCGCCGCCATTGGCGCAGGAACCCATTGAAATGACCCAACGCGGCTCACTCATCTGATCATACACCTTGCGAAGCGCCGGCGCCATCTTGTTCACCAGCGTGCCGGCCACAATCATCACATCCGACTGACGCGGGCTGGGGCGGAAAACGACGCCGAAACGATCCAGATCGTAACGCGATGCGCCGGCATGCATCATCTCGACCGCGCAACAGGCCAAACCAAAGGTCATCGGCCATAGCGATCCCGTGCGAGCCCAGTTAATGACCTTATCCGCCGTCGTGGTGACAAAGCCCTTGTTGAGAACGCCCTCTATTCCCACTGCAATGCCCCCTTCTTCCAGGCATAGATATATCCCACCAGCAAAATAGCCAGAAACAACAGCATTTCAATCAGTCCAAAAATACCGATTTTGTCAAGCACGATGGCCCATGGGAACATAAATGCCGTTTCCACATCAAAGATGACAAACAGGATCGCCACCAGATAAAAACGTACATCGAACTGCATGCGCGCATCTTCAAAGGCTTCAAAGCCACACTCATAGGCGGAAAGTTTTTCGGCATCGGGTTTTTGAGAAGCGACCCATACGGTCAGCATAAGCGGCATGGCGCCGACGACAAATGCAACAAGGATAAAGATGAAAATCGGCGCATATTGCGTGGCCAAGTAGCTGGCTGCCATATTCCTCCCCTTGTCGAGAATGCGCCCAGTCCAAAAAGATGTCGCGGACGGATCAAGCAGGCATTTCGCAACTATCGGCGTCAGATCGCCGCACGTCAAGCCTGTGAAACCGCCAAACAGAATGTGGAAATGGCAGCGCGCGGGCATACGGGAGCAGGTCTTGAAAGTTAAATTGATACGCTTTTCCCCTCAATGCTTCCGAAATCATTCGCTGGCCGTTATCCTGCTGCTTCACAATCGAGTAACGGGAGAGGCAATGTCCATCAAACCGGATAAATGGATTCGCCGCATGGCAAATGAGCATGGCATGATCGAACCGTTCGTGGACGGTCAGATCAAAGAGAGTGAGAACGGTGATGGCATGGTGTCCTATGGTCTTTCATCCTATGGCTACGATGTTCGTTGCGCCGATGAATTCAAAATTTTTACCAATATCAATTCGGCCACCGTGGACCCGAAAGACTTCTGCCCGTCATCCTTCGTCGACTTCAAGGGCGATGTCTGCATCATCCCGCCAAACTCCTTCGCTTTGGCGCGCACGGTTGAATACATGCGCATTCCGCGCAATGTACTGACCATCTGTCTGGGTAAATCCACTTATGCCCGCTGCGGCATTATCGTCAATGTCACGCCGCTGGAACCGGAATGGGAAGGGCATGTGACGCTGGAGTTTTCCAATACCACGCCATTACCGGCCAAGGTTTATGCCCATGAAGGCGTGGCCCAGTTCCTGTTTCTGGAATCGGATGAAACCTGCGAGATGTCCTATGCCGACAAGCGCGGCAAATATCAGGGACAGACCGGCGTCACCGTTCCAAGGTTGTAGAATTTGAAACTCTCCGACATCCTGGCCAATGCCAGTAAGCCTCTAATTTCCTGCGAGTTTTTTCCTCCGAAAACCAACAAAGGCGAAGCGAACTTATGGAAATGCCTGCACGAACTCGAGGCTATCCATCCGGCTTATATCTCCGTCACCTGTGGCGCAGGCGGATCCACCCGTGATCGCACCCGGCGTATCGTCTGCCGCATTAAGAAGGAAACGGGGATCTCACCTGTTGCGCACCTGACCTGCGTCGGCGCAAACCGGAATGATCTGGCGGCGCTTCTGGACGAATACATGCATGCGGGAATCGAAAATATACTCGCGCTCAGGGGTGATCCTCCCGAGGGCATGGATCATTTCGAGGCGGCCGCCGGCGGATTGGAGCATGCGAGCGATCTGGTTGCCTTTATCCGTGAACAGAATGGTTTTTCTATTGGCTGCGCCACCTACCCGGAAGGCCATCCGGAATCGAAAGGCGGCGTAGCGGATGACATCCGTTTTTTGAAACTGAAGCAGGACCATGGCGCGGATGCCGCCGTTACCCAGTATTTCTTCGATAATGATGCCTTTTTCAAATTCCGTGACGCTGCCACCGAATCCGGAGTTACTGTTCCGATCATTCCCGGCATCATGCCGATCACCAATTTTGAGCAGATTGTACGCTTTTCATCTATGTGTGGCGCAACCATTCCCGGCTGGCTGCACGAGAAGATGGACTCGGTTCAGGGTGATCCGGATGCCGTCAAAAAGCTCGGCATCGCACTGGCCACGAAGCAATGCCGCGAATTGCTGGATGCCGGCGTGCCGGGCCTGCACTTTTATACGCTGAACAAATCCGAAGCAACGATTGCTATCTCCCGAAACCTCTGGAAATAAAAAAAGCCGGAGCTACTCTATGCGCATGATTAATAAAAACAGGCATTACGCCCCCTTGTTTTGTGTCATATCCGCATTGTTCATCGGAGGATGTGTTACGACAGGTGGGAAAAATTCGCCAGATACGCGAAAATCAGTTCTCGCCATGAAGAATAAGGTGTTGACGCAGCTCTTTAGACTCAGGCCAGACGTTAGAGCCCAAATTAAAAGAGCCCCGGGTTATGCCGTATTCAGTAATGTTAACGTCAATATCATCTATGCCAGTTTTGGTGGTGGCCATGGTGTCGTTAAAAATAACAGGACCGGGAAATATACATTTATGAGAATGGCTGAAGTTGGCGTGGGCCTCGGCCTCGGCGCCAAAGACTTCCGTGAAGTGTTTATATTCCATAGCGCCAAATCCATAAACACCTTTATAGAAAAAGGCTGGGTCTTTGGCGCTCAGGCGGATGCGGCTGCCAAGGCCGGCAAAAAAGGGGAAGCTATTGGTGGAGAAATGACCATCGATAATATTACCATCTATCAGTTAACCGAGAATGGCTTGGCGCTTCAGGCAACCGTTAAAGGAACAAAATACTGGAAGGATGATTCCTTGAATTAACCTGAACTATTCATAAATACTGCCGCGCCCTCGCTTGTTCCTTTGCCCGCAACGAATCCTTCGTCGGTCGTCCGTATGCACGGCTACGGTCTCCTTCCTTAGAATCCGTTACGGGCAAAGACCCAGCGCGATCATCGTGGCGATTCATGAATAGTCCAGGTTAACGCTTATGCTGCTGAAAAAACATGGCGAGAACCTGACGCAGCTCCCTTGCACCATCACCTGTGATAACGAAAGCATTATTCCGTTTAAGCGGCTAGACTAGCGGCATGCGCCGTCTTCGCAAACAACTGATTCATGCTCTGACCGAGGCGAGGGAAAGACAACGGCTCCCCATGCCCGCGCCACGTCTGGCTGCGACGCTGGTTCATGACTTCGCCTGTCTGCTACTGGAGCCGCGGAAAAAACGCACCGCGATACGCTGGCGGCAGGTCAGCCATGGACATCTGCATCGGCACGTCATGACCATCCGCTGTCCCGACCAGGCATTTTTTCTTGATGCCATCAAGGGCTATTTCGCCCGGCGCAATATTCAGCCTCTGGAACAGCAAACCCTGGTTTTCCGGCTAAAATACGATAAACAGGGCCATACGACAGCTATCCGCCCTCCGGACGGAAAAAAACAGGATCATTTCATGTTCATCGCGATCCATGTCTCCGCCACCTTGCTGCCGGAAGGGAAAAAACTGGCGCGTGACCTGAATGCCGTCCTGCACGCAGTGGATGCGTCCGTTCGCGATTTTCCAGCCATGCACGCCATACTTGACTCGCTCGCGGATCATCTCGAACCGGGTGCCGAGGAAGCCGCTGAATTACTGCGCTGGATGAACCATGACCGGTATATCCTCTTCGGTATGCGAACACCTTCTCAAAAACTGGGTCTATTTCGTAATCGCCAGGTTCTGGAATACATTGTTACAGGATTGAAGAATGAAATCGATAGGTTGGCGCCAGCGGATAAAGCGGGCGTCGAATGGCTGTATTTTCCAGCCTGCCAGCATTACCTTTACAGCGCCACCACGCTGGAAACCGTGCGTATCAGTTGGAAAGAAAATCGTCATCTGGTCAGCGCCATACTACTGGGCCATTTTTCCCGTGGCGCCCGGCATGCCAATGCCAGCCGCATCCCCGTTCTCCGCCAGCATTGGGAAACACTGCTCAAATCTCCATTGCTGGCCCACTCGGCATTTTACCGGCGAGAAATTCGTACCTTGTTCGATCGATTGCCCAAATCCCTGTTGCTGTCTACGCCGTGCCAGGCATGGTCCGATCCATTAAAATCATTTGCTGACCTGACCGGACTGATCCAGACTTATACAACCCTGTTCAATCCCGCTCCCGGAAACATGTACGTTGTACTGGCCAGTTTACCTGCGGATCGTTTTGGCCCCGACGTGCTGAAGCAGATACGTAGCGCATTTCAAGCCATTGGCATAACTCCCTGTAACCATGAATCGATTGGCATTGGCAACCACAGGCTGTTGATGATCCCCTGCGTCTGCACGGGCAAACCCGATGCCAGGGCAGTCTCCAAAGCAGTGCAGGAGGCCGTTGTTCTATGGAAGGATTTGGCCAAAAGACATGTACTTCAACATGCCAGGGTACTTGATATCCCCGCCACGCTGGTCCGCCTTGAAAGCCTTCCCCCCGTGTATCAGGATCTGTTTCCGCCCGAACAGTTTATCGCGGATATGCGCGCCCTGGACTGGGTGCATGCCCATGGTCGCACCCGCGTCCATGTCCGAAAGGCCGGTGATGAAATAGAAATCAGGATATTCACCCGTAAGCCGCAACGGCTCGGAGAGCTGGTATCCACCATCCAGGGATTTGATTTGGCGGCCATGCGAGAAGCCGTGGTCGAATTTAAGGAAAACGATGACACCCTGTATCTGAGCAGCCTGCACTGCACCTATCCGCGGGAATTGCATCCCGGTGATGCCGGACGCCTGGCTCCGGCGCTGGACCATATACTGAACGGCGAAGCAAGCGACGAAAGCATCAATTCTCTGGTTCTTTCCGCCGCGCTGGATATCCGGCAAGTCGCTGTCATCGCCACATTGCGTAGCCATCTGGTGCAACTAATGCCGGATGCCGCACCGCTATTGCTGACGGATATGCTGAACCGCCATCCATCGGTCACAGCTCGTTTGTACCGTATGTTCGAAGCGCGCCACCGCCTTGCCATGCCGGTTGCTTATGAGGCGCAGGCCAAACTGGATTTCGGGAAAGCAATGCAATCCGTAAAAAGCCTGACGGACGACCGCTGGTTCAGGGCTCTGGCCGAACTGGTCGAGGCAAGTCTTCGCACCAATGCCTATGCGCGTGAAGCAGACGATCCGGTCGCCATCAAAATCAACCCGTCCCGGCTGAGTTATGTCCCCAAGCCCGTGCCATACCGGGAGATATTCGTTCGGGGCGTTCACATCGAAGGCGTACATCTCCGTGGCGGCCCGCTTTCCCGCGGAGGCCTGCGTTACTCCGACCGACCGGCGGATTTCCGCACCGAAGTGCTGGAGCTGATGGCGACCCAGATCGTCAAGAACGGACAAATTGTGCCAACCGGCGCCAAAGGCGGTTTCGTGGTTCGCGGCGGCTGTGATGAGCCCTTTGTGCGCAGTCAATACCGCGTCTTCGTGCGCGCTCTGCTCGCGCTCACGGATAACCTGGTGCAAGGCGAAGCGGTGCCGCCCACAGGCATCCGCATCCATTCGGATGATGTCAACGATCCCTATCTGGTCGTTGCCGCCGACAAGGGGACCGCGCCCTATTCCGATTTTGCCAATGAAGAAGCGCAGTTGGCCGGGTTCTGGCTGGATGACGCATTCGCCAGCGGTGGCCGGCATGGCTACGATCATAAAGCCATCGGCATTACGGCGCGCGGCGCATGGGTATGCGCCGCACAACATTTTCTGACGCTGAACGTGAACGCCTGGCGCGATCCCGTCAGCGTGGTTGGTATTGGCGATATGGGCGGTGATGTGTTTGGCAATGGCATGCTCATCAATCCCAATATTCGTTTGCTCGCGGCCTTTAACCACAAACATATATTTCTCGACCCGTCACCGGACCAGGCCAAAGCCTGTGCCGAACGCAAACGGCTGTTCGAGCAACGCCTGGGCTGGGATGCCTATGATCCCGGAACCATCAGTGCCGGCGGCGGCGTTTTCGATCGCACGGCCAAAAGGATTCCTGTTTCAGGTGAAACCGGGGAAAGGCTGGGCATCAAAGAGGATGCCCTGTCCGGTGAGGCCCTGATCCGGGCCATGCTTGCCGCTCCCGTGGATATGCTCTACAACGGCGGCATTGGCGCCTATGTCAAGGCGAGTTCCGAAAGTGATGCCGAGGTGCGCGACCCGGCCAATAATGCAGTGCGCATCACGGCGGATACCCTGCGCTGCACAGTTGTTTGCGAGGGCGGAAACCTGGGATTCACTCAGGCCGCGCGTCTCGAATATGCGGCTTCGGGCGGCCTCATCAACACGGATGCCATCGATAATGCCGCTGGCGTGGATATGTCCGACCACGAGGTCAACCTGAAAATACTGTTTTCGGAAGCGGGCGGCCAGGCATTGTCGTTACCCCGCCGCAACCGGATCCTGCATTCATTGACCGCAGCCATTACAGAGCAATGTCTGGACGATAATCTGTGCCAGTCACGCGCCCTGACGCTGGCCGAACTGGAAGCAAAGACCTATCCGCCGCGCATGCAGCGTTTACGTGATGTATTGCTTGCTGAAGGGCGCATCGATCCGCAAACCGATCCGGGCATGGATGTCGATGAGACCCTGCCCCTGCGTCCTCAACTGGCGGTATTGCTGGGACATGAAAAAAACCGGATTCATGAAAGGCTGGCAGACCGCTGCCTGATGCAAAATGACTGTTTCCGGGATGCGTTGCTGGAACAGTATTTCCCCACATCTATTCGTCAGCGCTTTTCTTCCGCTATCAGGATGCATCCGTTGGCGCCTGATATTATTCATACCATGGCAGCCAATCATGTACTCAACTATTTTGGATTGGGATCGGTGAATCATCTTGAAACCCTGATTGACCATGCGACGGGAGAAATCGTCCTGAGTCTTCTGATGGCTGAGTATATGCTGGACGGAGACATTCTGCATCAGGCTATCTGGCAGGGGATGGAAGATACGGATATCGCCTGCGTCATGCAGCGAACCTTGCAGGAACATCTCATGCGTTTTGCCGAAGAATTACTACGTCTGTCTCCTGTCATCAAACTCACGCCGGACTGGATGAAACGACAGCGAAATGGCTTGAGGCATTTTCGCCATTCGCTGGCGGCGCAAGGCATTGGCGGTATAGAAAACGCCCGTCTTCTGAAACTGTTAAAAACAGTAGAGCAGGCCGGCCTTGATTCCGTCCATACCGCACATCTGGCTACCATGCCGGAATTGTCGCAAACAGCCACATCCCTGCACATTTCATCCACGCTGAGACAACCTCTGCCGCGTTGTCTGAAAGCCAATCAGGCCTGTCTGCGTCTGTTGCCGTTTTGTGAGGCGGAAGCCCCCTTGCGTACCGCGGACTGGGGAGACGATGATGTGCATGCACTGCGGCGCGAGTGGTTGCACCGGCTGGCCCTGCTCAAAAGCCAGGCCATCCGGCAATTGCTGGCCACCCGGCATCGGGACTTGCTACGGGCAGGAGAAATATGCTGGGGCAGGCACCGGCATTGGAACAGCATTCAACGATTGCGTCGCGAGCTGGATGGCAACGGGACGGACAGAATGAAACTCCTGCTGCTGCTGACCCAACTGGAATCGCTGATCACGGAATCGGAAGTCTAGCCCTGCCCTTTACCCACAAGTCGTGCCACAGCGAGTCATCCGGCGGTCATATGCAAGGCGCGCTCCCCGCCGCAATGGTTGTTCCATTGCAAGGGAGCGCAACACAGCAGATGGCCGCCGGATGGATCGCCCGAAGGGAGCCCTTGCACACGCATCAAAACGAACAAAATTTATGCCGTAAGCAGAGAGGGTTGGGTCGCTACCTGCTGTTCCATGCTCTCCAGATCAACGCCAACGATGCGCGAGACGCCCGCTTCAGGCATGGATACGCCGATGATACGGCTGGACATCTGCATGCTCACTTTGTTATGCGTGATATTTAGAAATTGTACGGTATTGGAGAATTCCTGAACCATCTCACCGAAGCGGCCGACATTGGCATCGTCCAGGGGCGCATCAACCTCATCCAGGATACAAAACGGCGCGGGTTTGATGCGGAAGATGGAAAATATCAGCGCCACGGCGGTCAATGCCTTTTCACCGCCGGACATTAATTCGATATCCTGCAAACGTTTGCCGGGCGGTTGGGCGACGATCTCGATGCCGACCGTCCGCAAGTCGTCTGAATCAAGGCGCAACTCCGCTTTTCCACCGCCAAACAGGCGCGGAAAGGTCTGCTTGAAATGGGCATTGGCCTGCTCAAATGTCTCCATGAATCGCTGGTGGGTCGTGCGGTCGATACGGCCAATCGTATCCGTCAGCGTGGCAAGGCTTGATTCCAGATCTTCGGACTGGACGGAAAGAAACCGCTCTCGATCCGCCGTCTGATCATATTCCTCAATCGCCAGCAGATTGACAGGCCCAAAGCGGCTCAGGCGATCTTCCTGTTCGCTTGCCTTGTGCAGTATGGCTTCCTCATCCGGTTCACCTTCCACCTGGGCCAGTTCTTGTATTAACGATTCTCCTGTCTGCTGGCAGCGCTGGCGAATTTCGTCTTCCATATCCTGTAAACGTGCGGTTTCGGCAGCCAATACGATTTCACGTTGCTGGCGGTGTTCCGCAGCTTGCTGCATGGCTGCACGCAGTTGATGCTCATGCCTGTCCACTTCATGCGCCGTCTGTTGCAATTCGTGACCCTGTTGGCGAATTCTATTCAGTTCCTGATGCATGTGGTCAACGGTCCCGGATGCCTTGCGCAACCATTGATCCATATCGGATCGCTGCTCTGTCCGCAGGATATCCGAGGCAAGCGCGGCAAGCGCCGCCTGATCCTGTTGCTGCTGTTTTTCCCTTTGGTTCCGTTCATCATGCAGGCGTTGTTTTTCCCGTACAAGGTTCCCGCGGGCCTGCCGATGCAGGGCCAGCGCCTGCTCTGCTGCCGCCCGGCTGTTCTTCAGTTGGTCCAGATGTTGCCGCACCTCTGTTTCCAACTTGTTTCGTTGATCCAGCACCGTTCGCGCTTCCGCCAGACGATCAGGATCCGGCATGGCTTCCATATTCATTTGCGATGCCCAGTGCCGGCGCTCCTGAGCAATCTCTTCAATTTCGGCTTCTAATCGCTGCAAACGCGCAGTCAGTGCATGCATCTCTGCTTCCATGCGCTGGGCTTCGGCAGATTTGGCCCGTGCGTTGCTTTGCGCTTCGGTGACTGCAATATGGGCCTGCTGCCATGCCTGTTGCTGTTCCATGAACGAGGTTTCAGCTTGCCTGAAGGTGTGTTCGTCCGTGGCCAGGCGATGCTCGGCCTGTTCAAGCGCGCGTTGCCGCTCCTTAAGCTCGCGCTGGGCCGACAGGCGGCGAGCGCTGGCCTGATGCGCGGGGGGGATCAACCATCCGGTCGATTCCATACGCCAGCCGTCCCGGCTGACGACCGCGGAAGCCGCGGGTTCCATGGCCAGGGCATCCGTCGCCTTCACGATATCATCCACCAGAAGAACATTGCCGAACATGGGATACAGCGGATGTTCCGTTTCAAGGTTCATAACTCGCGCCAGGCTACCGCTGATCCCTGTCCCGGCCGTCCCGGCATGAAAGGCCACAGGCAATCCCCGCGCCTGCAAAATGGATGCAACCAGGCCGTTCAGACCGGGGTTTCCGGGCAATTGCGCATTCGCTCCTTCGGCGCGCAGAGCGGCTACGACCGCGAGTTCCAGGCCTTCGGGTGCGTGTAGCGCTTCATCCACCCATATGACGCCGATCTCGCGCAATGCATTTCGCACATGGTCCGGTACGTCACGGCTGGATGCGCGCCCCTGTAGTTCATGGATTTCACCCTGCAAATGACGAACTTCGCTGGATTGAGCGGAAAGAGCAGCCTCGGCGCTCGCGTGCTGTTGGCGCATGACATCCAGTTGCTGCTGCGCGGATTTCAACTCGGCTTCGGTCTGTTGCCGGCACCCCTCACATCGCTTTGCTTCCTGTGTGAGCGTTTCCTGTGCGGCATTCATCTGGTTTAATTGCGCTTCAATTTCCTGCTGTCGGCCTAGCAGCAGATGTTCGCGCTCCCGCAATCGTTCCCGTGCGGCTTCGGCCTGTTCGCGGCGGTGCTCGGCGTTTTCGTGCTGACTGCGAAGGCGCTCGAATTTCGCCAGCGCTTCATCGCGCATGTTACGCTGCTGTTCATGCTTCCCGTGCGCATTTTCTTCCACAGATTGCGCCTGCTCCAGTGCTTGCTGAAGAACATGGTCGTCCTGATTGCTGATACGGCTTTCGATACTTTCGATTTCCTGTTGCAGCCGCTTGCCGCGTTCCTGTCCGTCGCTGACCCGCTGCTCCAGTGCTTGCTTGCGTTCCGCCAGCAAGCGCCGTTCTCCCGCCTGCCGTTCGGCCTGCTGTTGCAGTTCCGAGCGTTTTTGTTCCGCTGCTCTCAGTTTGTCCTGCGACTGTTGCGCCTGATCCTCATGTAGGATGAGTTGCCGTCGCGCCTCGGCAAGGCGGCGCTCGGCATCGGCATGCCTGCTGGCTGCCTGTGCTTCCCGGCTACGGTCCGTCTCCAGTTGTTGCTCACATTCCTGGCAGCGAATCAGGTTTCGACGATAGCGGATTCCCAGAGACAATGCCTGGGTTTGTTGCCATTCATCCTGCAATTTCTTGAAACGTTCGGCCCGGGATGCCTGTTGCTTCAGGCTGCGGCATTGCGTGCGCACTTCTTCCAGCAGATCCATGACCCGGTCCATATTCTGTCGGGTGTGATTCATTTTCAGCTCGGCTTCCCGCCGTCGGGCGCGGTATTTCATCACGCCCGCTGCTTCCTCCAGCATGGCGCGGCGATCTTCCGGCTTGGCGGAAATCATGCGGGAAATGGATCCCTGCTCGATGATGGCGTAGGCGCGGGTGGAGACGCCCGTATCCAGAAAAAGGTCCACCACATCCTTTAACCGCACCATCTTGCCGTTGATAAAGGCGTCCGATCCTCCCTCGCGGCTAAGGCGGCGGCGCACGCGGATTTCCTCCAGCTCGTGATAAGGGCTGGCCAGTTGCCCGGACTGGACAGAAAAGGTCAGCTCGACATCGCATACCCCGACCGGCGGGCGCGTTTCCGAACCCTGGAAGATCAAATCATCCATCACGCCGCCTCTGAGATGTCTGGCCGAATGTTCGCCCAGCACCCAGCGAATGGCATCGACAATATTGGATTTCCCCGATCCGTTGGGACCGACGATGGCCGTGATGCCGTCACTCAGATCAATCTTGACCGGATCAACAAAGGACTTGAAGCCAGCCAGCTCGATACGTTTTAAGCGCATGGCTTACTTTTGTTCAAATGATTCATCATCAGGGCACTAACCATACAGGCCGTGAAACTGGAAGCCACAATCATGTACAGCACGACCCGTTGGGCGCTGGCCTCGGCGAGTGGCGGGCTGCCGGCCAGTGTCATGCCAACAAAGACGCCAGGCATGCGCAGGCCAGACCGGTACTGGCGGCCAGCCATGCGTGTTGCCTCTCGGTATGGTGGCCTGCGCTGGTGCGTTCGGCCATGATGCAATCAACATCCGCCGCGAAAGCCCCAACCCTTATATACCAAGCCTTCCGGCTTAATCAACACCTTCCCATGGCACTACAGATTTTATTCTCTGTCGGCGATGATGGTTTTCATGGTTCCTCCTGGATTGTTTGATAAGCCAGGGGCGTTATAGATGGTCTGTAAATATTCGGCTAGGCCATTTACCAGATAGACACAATCTTCGGAGTTATTAAAAAAAGCGGGACACAAGGAACAAAGTCATGTAGAAGTTCGCAACAT
>VAOW01024372.1_pt1 | contig 28853 bp, 40 predicted proteins | sample 3393921 | NCBI WGS metagenome assembly VAOW01 (sample SAMN08290428, study PRJNA428436) | hydrothermal vent metagenome | isolation source: Deep-sea hydrothermal vent chimney | place: Indian Ocean: Southwest Indian Ridge | depth 2742 m m | reverse complement strand
GAGCTGCTTACCCCGATTGCGATGGACAAGGAGCTGCGCTTCGCGATTCGTGAGGGTGGCCGTACGGTCGGCGCTGGCGTCGTTACCGAAATTATTAAGTAGGGGGGTTTTGTGGCTGCCGAAACAATACGTATTCGATTGAAGGCGTTTGACCATCGTATTCTGGACAAGAGTGCGGCGGACATCGTATCCACGGCCAAGCGTACGGGCGCTGTCGTGCGCGGCCCGATTCCGTTGCCGACACGGATTGAAAAGTTCTGCGTAATCAAGAGTCCGCACAAGGACAAGGATTCGCGGGAACAGTTCGAAATTCGCACCCACAAGCGGTTGCTGGATATTGACAATCCAACGCCGCAGACCGTGGATGCGTTGATGAAGCTTGATCTTCCGTCCGGCGTGGACGTTGAGATCAAGCTGTAGTGTCCTATCCCATGGGAGAGACGAGATGACTGCTGGATTGATCGCCCGCAAGGCGGGCATGACACAGATATTCACCAAGGAAGGCATGGCGGTGCCGGTGACGGTTCTCAATGTAGAGCCGTGCCGTGTAGTTGCGTTGCGCACCAGCGAGAAGGATGGCTATGATGCTATTCAGGTGGGCTTTGGTGATGCTCCCCGCAAGCAGACGCGTGCGGTTCAGGGGCACTATGCCAGGCAGGCCCAGGATGCCATGCGTGGTCTGAAGGAATTTCGCACGGCAGTTGATGATGTTTTTGAAATTGGCCAGGTATTGGCGCCGGAGATGTTTGAGGCAGGGCAGAAGATTGATGTTTCCGCCACATCCAAAGGGCGTGGTTTTGCCGGTGTGATGAAGCGTTACAACTTTGCCGGCGGCCGCGCCAGCCATGGTGCTGAAAAAGTCCATCGACAGATGGGTTCTACCGGCCAGTGCCAATGGCCCGGACGTGTATTTCCGGGAAAAAAGATGCCGGGTCACTATGGCGCTACACGTGTGACAGTCCAAAACCTGGAGATCGTGCGCGTGGATGCCGAGTCCAGCCGTATTTTGGTCAAGGGTGCTGTTCCGGGGGCAAAGAACGGGCTTGTTGAACTTCGTCCGGCAGTGAAGGGAGCATAGGATGCCTGAAGTGTCGGTGGTGGATCAGAACAACAAGCCGGTCGGTAAGCGGAGCCTGAATGATGCGGTATTCGGTCTTGATGCGGATGCAGGTTTCGTGCATCGGGTTTATTCCGCGCTTTCCGCCGGACAACGCGCCGGAACGCACAAAACCAAGAGCCGCGCCGAAGTGTCCGGCGGTGGCAAGAAGCCCTGGAAGCAAAAGGGCACGGGCCGCGCCCGTCAGGGTTCGACGCGGGCGACGCAATGGCGCCATGGTGGTATTGCGCATGGCCCTTCGCCGCGCTCTTATGAGACGCGAATCAACAGGAAGGAACGCCGCCGCGCATTGTGTATGGTGCTTTCAAGCCATGTGCGCGATGGCCGTCTGGTGGTATTGGACAAGCTTGAATTGAATGCCATCAGGACCAGGGATTTTGTACAGATGTTGAAGGTTCTGGACGTCAACAGCGGCTTGATTGTGCTTGATGCTGAAAGTCGGGAGGTTGCGTTGTCGGGCCGTAATGTTCCGAATGCCAAAGTGGTGTTGGATGGACAAATGAATTTGCATGATCTGTTGAAATACGATCGTCTGGTGTTGACGCAGGCTGTTGTTGAGAATTTGGAGGAGCGTCTGTCATGAGTGCGACATCTGAGGATTTCAGAACGCTGCGCCGCCCTGTCGTGACGGAGAAGAGCTATGCTGCCCAGGGAGCGACGAACCAGTATAGCTTTCGCGTGGAGAGAAGCGCAACCAAGCAGCAGATCAGGCATGCCGTTGAATCTGTTTTCGAAGTAAAAGTGGAAAAGGTGCGGATAATGAACATGCCCGGAAAACCGAAACGCCGAGGCGCACATGACGGGTTCCGTTCGGGCTACCGCAAGGCGGTTGTTCGATTGGCGGAAGGCGAAACGCTTGATGTGACGGAAGAGGCTTAAAATGACGCTAAAAGCATTGAAACCTACGACCAACGGTTCGCGCGGACGTGTGGCCGTGGTGAATCTGGACTTGCACAAGGGCCGGGCGGATCGTAGTTTGACCAAAGGCCTGACCAGGAAGGGTGGGCGCAACAACAAGGGTCGTATTACCTCAAGGCACCGTGGTGGCGGCCATAAACAGTTGTACCGCATGGTGGACTTTAAGCGCGACAATGTTGGCATTGCCGGTCATGTAGAACGCATCGAGTACGATCCGAATCGCAGTGCGTATATTGCCCTGATTATTTTTATCAATGGCGACAAACGATATATCCTGGCGCCCCAGGGCTTGCGTCCCGGTGATACAGTGATGAGCGGGCCGGATGCGGAGGTGCGTCCCGGCAACGCCATGCGAATTTCCAATATCCGTGTCGGCACCATGTTGCATAACGTGGAACTCAAACCTGGCAAGGGTGGCCAGCTTGCGCGCAGCGCGGGTATCGGCATCCAGTTGATGGGCAAGGAAGGCGAACGGGCGATATTGAAGATGCCTTCCGGAGAATTCCGTCGCGTGGACGATCGCTGTATGGCCAGCATCGGCGTTGTTGCCAATGGCGATCATGCCAACCGCAAGGTGGGCAAGGCCGGGCGTACCCGCTGGCTCGGCGTACGGCCGACAGTTCGGGGCGTGGCGATGAATCCCGTGGATCACCCGCATGGCGGTGGCGAGGGTCGGACTTCCGGAGGGCGCCATCCAGTGACGCCGTGGGGCGTGCCGACCAAGGGGCACAAGACACGCAACAAGAACAAGGCGTCGAATCGCGATATTATTCGCCGCCGCAAGCAGAAGTGAGGGGCTACTAATGGCGCGTTCGTTGAAAAAAGGAGCCTATATTGAGGCTTCATTGCAGAAGAAGATTGATGCCGTACAGGAAGGTAAACAGAAAAGCGTGATCAAGACATGGTCTCGCCGTTCGACGATTGCACCGGATTTTGTCGGCTTGAATTTTGCTGTTCATAACGGGAATAAATTTATTCCGGTGTTTGTATCCGAGAACATGGTGGGCCATAAATTGGGCGAGTTTGCGCCGACCCGGACCTACTATGGTCATGGTGCGGACAGGAAATCAAAGAGGTAACAGATCATGACAGAGGAAGTGCGCGCGTTGGCGAAAGAGAGCCGGATCAGTCCGCGGAAGGCGCGGTTGATCGCGGATGCGATCCGTGGCCTTACCGTTGGGCGCGCTTTGGCCATGTTGGCGCTATCGCCCAGCAAGGGGGCGCGGCTGATGGAAAAGGTGTTGAAATCGGCCATCGCCAATGCTGAACAAAACCATGCCCTGGATGTGGACGAACTCATGGTTTCGACGGTCCGCGTGGATGAAGGCCAAATACTGAAACGGTGGAGGCCGAAGGGTATGGGCCGAATCCGTAAGCGTTACAAGCGCCGCAGTCACCTGATGGTGGCAGTGCGTGAGCGCGATTAAGCAAGTTTTAGAAACGGAGCTGATGCATGGGACAAAAAGTTAATCCAATTGGTTTTCGCGTAGGCATAACCCGTGGCTGGGAATCTCAGTGGTATGCCGAGAAGAATTTTGGCACACTGCTTCTGGAAGATATCCGCCTTCGGGAATATGTTAAAAAACGTCTGAAGCATGCCTATGTATCCCGCATCATGATTGAACGGCCGGCTGGCAAGGTGAAAATCACGGTGCATACTGCGCGTCCCGGTGTTGTGATCGGCAAGAAGGGTGCGGACATTGAGGCTTTGCGTCAGGATCTTCGCCGTATGACGGGTCAGGATGTGGAAGTGTACATCATGGAAGTGCGTCAGGCCGAAGCCGAGGCGCAGCTGGTAGCCGAAAATATTGCATTTCAACTGGAGCGCCGCGTGGCATTTCGGCGAGCCATGAAACGTTCCCTGCAGGGGGCTTTACGCATGGGCGCCAAGGGTGTTCGGGTGAAATGTTCGGGACGTTTGGGCGGCGCCGAGATTGCGCGGACGGAAGGCTATCGTGAGGGTCGCGTGCCATTGCATACCTTGCGGGCCGATGTGGATTATGGATTTGCCGAAGCGCACACCACTTATGGCATCATTGGCGTCAAGGTGTGGGTGTTCAAGGGCGAGAAAATCGGCGAATCCGAAGAAAAAGGCTAACCCGGATTATTGATGAATTGCCGTGATGATTGCGCAGCAGTATTTGTGAATAGTTCAGGCTAGATTGCGAGGGTAGAAGATTATGTTGCAACCGAAAAAAATCCGTTGGCGCAAGCACCACAAGGAATTGCAACGTTTGCGTGGAATTAGTCCGCGCGGCGCCAGCCTGAACTTTGGCCAGTTTGGTTTGAAGGCCATGGAGGCCGGGCGCATCACGGCGCGCCAGATTGAAGCCGCGCGTGTTGCCATGACCCGCCATATCAAGCGGCAGGGCCGTATCTGGATTCGTATGTTTCCGGATTTGCCTGTCTCCTCCAAACCGGCTGAAGTACGTATGGGCAAAGGCAAGGGGGCGCCTGAATACTGGGTTGCTGCCGTTCGTATGGGCCGAATTCTATATGAAATGGACGGTGTGGAAGAGGTTGTCGCGCGTGAGGCGCTGGCACTGGCGGCAGCCAAGTTACCGATTCGCACCAAAGTAGTGATGCGCGGAGCGGGCCGATGAGTGATATAAAGAAGGCGAAGGATTTGCGCGCTATGCCTGCGAATGATCTGAAGGAACACATGGATGAACTGGAGGCGGAAGCCATGAAGTTGAGGTTCCAGCAGGCGACCATGCAGTTAACCCATACCGCGCGTCCGGCACAGTTGCGGCGCGAGCTTGCCCGGATTAAAACCATTCTGGCGGAGCATTCACGTCAGGGAGTTGAAGCATGAGTGAAAAGAAAAGCAACAGGCGCGTGCTGGAAGGCGTTGTGCTGAGTAACAAGACGGAAAAGACGATTGTGGTGCAGGTGGAACGCAAGTTTTTGCATCCGCGGTACCGTAAAACGATTCGTGCGCATAAAAAATACATGGCGCATGACGAATCCAATGAATGCAACATCGGCGATACGGTACGCATTGTCGAATCCAGGCCGTTATCCCGCCGCAAGCGCTGGGCTCTGGATTCCATTGTTACCCGCGCCGAGCAGTTGTAAACGATATAACAGAGGGCGAAGGCGATGATTCAGACTGAAACCATACTTGATGTTGCGGATAATTCCGGTGCAAGAAGGATTGCCTGTATTAAGGTTCTGGGCGGATCGAAGCGGCGCTATGCCCGCGTTGGCGATGTGATTGTCGTGGCCGTTAAAGACGCCATGCCCGGTGGCAAGGTGAAAAAAGGTCAGGTGGCCAGGGCCGTGGTCGTGCGCACGACCAAGGAGTTCCGCCGTCCGGATGGTAGCTCTATCCGTTTCGATCAGAATGCGGCCGTACTACTGACGCCTCAGGGCGAACCGGTAGGGACGCGTATTTTCGGGCCGGTCACGCGCGAATTGCGCGGCAAGGGATATATGAAGATTATTTCCCTTGCGCCGGAAGTACTGTAGACCGGGAGTTGTTGGAGATGATGATGAGTACAATGACAAAAACCCGCATTCGCCGTGATGATGAAGTGATCGTGGTTGCTGGACGGGATAAAGGCGCGCGTGGTAAGGTGATTCGCACGTTACCGGCCGTTGGCAAGGTGTTGGTGGCCAAGATGAACATGGTCAAATGCCATACGCGCCCATCGCAGTCGAGCGGTGGCGGCATCCTTGAAAAGGAAGCGCCGATCGCGCTTTCCAATGTGCAGTATTATTGCCCGAGCTGCAAGAAAGGCGTTCGGCTCGGCATCAAAATACTGGAAGACGAGCGCAAGGTGCGCACTTGCAGACAGTGCGGCGAAGTGCTGGATCGATAGAATACGGGAGCAACTTGAAATGGCTCGATTGAGAGAAACATACAAAGCCGATATTAAGCCCGCTCTGCGGAAGGAGCTGGGTATTAAAAATATCATGGCCGTACCGTCCATTAGCAAGATTGTGGTCAATATGGGGGTCGGTGAGGCAGCACTGAATTCCAAGTTGATTGGAGGTGCGGTTACCGATATGACGGCCATTACCGGCCAGAAACCGGTGGTAACGAAAGCGCGCAAGTCCGTGGCCAACTTCAAGTTGCGTGAAGGCATGGGTATCGGTTGCCGGGTGACGTTGCGTGGAACGCAAATGTGGGAATTTCTGGATCGCCTGGTCAATATTGCTCTGCCGCGCATCCGTGATTTCAAGGGCATTAGTCCGAAGTCGTTTGACGGGCGTGGAAACTATACAATGGGGATCAAGGAGCAAATCATCTTCCCGGAAATTGAATATGATAAAGTGGATAAAATCCGCGGTATGGATATCACGATTTGCACCACCGCCAGGACCAATGCGGAAGGCTTGGCGCTGCTCAGGCATTTCCGTATGCCGTTCAGAAATTAAGGAGTTATTCATGGCAACCAAGGCAATGATTGCAAAGTGCAATCGGAAACCGAAATTTAATGTGCGCGGCTATACTCGCTGCCAACTGTGCGGACGGCCGCATTCGGTCTATCGCAAGTTCGGCCTCTGCCGTATTTGCCTGCGAAAACGCGCCCTGTCCGGTGAAATTCCGGGCATGGTCAAATCGAGTTGGTAGGAGAATTGCCATGATGATGGATCGAATTGCAGACATGCTGACCCGTATTCGCAATGCGCAGGGCGCAAGGTTGGAGAAGGTGGAAATGCCTGCCAGCCGTATGACGAATGCACTGGCCGAGATTCTCAGGAAAGAAGGCTATGTGCAGGCGGTTAAGGCATATAATCGTAAGGGGCGCAAGCAATTACGCCTGACCCTTCGCTACGACGATGAAGGCAAGCCGGTCATTCGCGAGATCGATCGCGTATCCAAGCCGGGCCGCCGCGTCTATGTGGGCGCCGATGAATTGCCGCGCGTTAAAAGTGGCTATGGCATGGCGATTGTCAGCACGTCACGTGGCGTTATGACCGATAAGCGCGCGCGTGCGGCTCATATTGGCGGTGAAATTTTATGTACGGTCTTTTGAGGTAAGGAAAATGTCTCGCATTGGAAAACAGCCGATCACCGTTCCCGGTGGCGTAGAAATTAAAATTGGAAAGGATTCCGTGACCGTCAAAGGCCCTGGGGGTGAGTTGGTTTCACCGTTATTTAGCGGGATTACGGCGGTGCGGGAAGGAGATCGCCTGGTTTTGCAATGCGCTGACCTGAACAGCAAGATGATGAAGTCCAGATATGGTCTGGCGCGTGCATTGCTGGCCAATGTCATTACGGGTGTTACCAGGGGTTTTGAGCGCGTCCTGGAATTGCGCGGCGTGGGCTATCGCGCCCAGATTCAGGGCCGGAACCTGAATTTGTCGCTTGGTTTTTCGCATCCGGTAGTTTATGCCATACCGGAAGGCGTGGAAGTGAAGGTGGAGCAAAGCCGTATCACGCTGAACGGTATCGACAAACAGAAGGTGGGTCAGACTGCCGCCGAGATTCGCGCCTATCGTCCGCCGGAGCCTTACAAAGGTAAGGGCGTTCGTTACGCGGATGAGCGCGTGATGATGAAAGAAGGCAAGAAGGCCTAGATTCATGGAACGGGACACAAGGAGAATCCAATGTCTGTAAAGCGTTATGAACATGATGCAGCTGTGCGCCGGGCAACCCGGGTGCGCGCGCGGGTCAAGGCGTCCGGGTTGTTGCGTTTGAGCGTATTCCGTTCCAGCCGCCACATTTATGCCCAGGTTATTGACGACGCGGCAGGAAAGACGCTGGTGGTGGCATCGAGCCTTGATTCCGTCATCGAGACGGGTGGCGACAAAAAAGCAGCGGAAGCTGTGGGAAAATTGCTGGGTGAGCGCGCAAAAAAGGCCGGAGTCAAGGAAGTGGCCTTTGATCGTGGGCGCTTTCCCTACCATGGCCGCGTGCAGGCGCTGGCTGATGGCGCCCGTGGCGCCGGATTGAAGTTTTAGGAGCATTTGGATGATCAATACTGAAGAATTGGAGTTGACCGAGAAACTCGTATACATTAATCGCGTGGCCAAGACCGTGGCAGGCGGCCGTCGCATGGGTTTCTCGGCGCTGATGGTCGTGGGCGATGGCAATGGTCATGTTGGTTTCGGGCATGCGAAGGCCAAGGAGGTGCCCGAGGCCATTCGCAAGGCGAATGAAATCGCACGCCGCACGTTGGTCAGCGTGCCGCGTAAAGGCGGCACGATTCACTACGAGGTGATTGGCCGCCAGGATGCATCGCGGGTAATGCTCAAGCCGGCCAGTGAAGGCACTGGCGTGATTGCCAGCAGCAGTGTGCGTGCGGTCATGGATGCGGCGGGTATTCATGATGTGTTGACCAAGTGTCTCGGATCCCGTAATCCGCTGAATCTGGTCCGTGCGACATTTGATGGCCTGCGGATGCTGGAAACGCCGGAGCAGGTGGCCGAGCGGCGCGGCAAAGGCTCGCAGGGAGCCGCGGTATGAATAAAAAGGTTATGATTCGTATTCGCCATGTAAAAAGTGGCATCGGGTATGCCAAGGATCAGAAGGCTACCTTGCGCGGGTTGGGTTTTTACCGCATGAATCAGGTGGTGGAGCTGGAAGATACGTCGGCTGTTCGCGGCATGATCAACAAGGTGCGCCACCTTGTGCGTATAGAAGCTTAAGGTAAGGGGTTGAAAGTATGAAACTGAACCATCTCAAGGCGACGAAGGGTTCTCGCCGCGTGCGCAAACGTCTGGGCTGTGGCGTGGGGTCCGGTCAGGGTAAAACCGGCGGACGCGGACACAAGGGGCAAAAGTCACGTACCGGCGCTACGGTCGCCCGCGGTTTCGAGGGCGGCCAGATGCCATTGATTCGGCGTGTACCGAAGCGCGGGTTTACACCGCGAACCAGAAATTCATATCAGCTTGTGAATATTGAGCAACTGGAACGATTTGATGCCGGCATGCATGTGGATGCAGTCTCGCTGTTTGAGGCAGGCCTTATTCGCAATGCTGTTGCGCCCGTCAAATTGCTCGGTAACGGAGATTTGTCAAGGAATCTGGATATTGTCATCACGGCAGCCTCGGCACAGGCTGCCATGAAGGTGGAAGCAGCAGGTGGAAGCCTGAAGCTTACCCTGTCCTGACGCGGGGGCGCTGGATATGTTTGAACGTGCGGGGCAGATGGCCGGACTTGCTGATATGGGCAAGATTCCCGAACTAAAGAGCAGAATTTTCTTTACTCTGGCGATGCTGATTGTGTACCGTCTTGGCGCGCATATTCCGGTTCCCGGCATCGACGCCACCGTGCTGGCCGAGATATTCAAACAGGCGCAAGGCACGATGCTGGGCATGTTCGATATGTTTTCCGGCGGCGCCTTGCGCAGGCTTACGATTTTCGCGCTGGGCATTATGCCATATATCTCTGCCGCCATTATTCTGCAACTGATGACCGTGGTATCGCCGAAGCTGGAACAGCTCAAGAAAGAAGGTGAGGCGGGACGGCGTCAAATTACCCAATATACCCGTTATGGAACGGTTGTTCTGGCCCTGTTTCAGTCCGTGGGTATTGCGATTGGCATGGAATCATTTTCCGTGAATGGTATGCCGGCCGTGATCGATCCCGGCTGGCCTTTCCGTCTGATGACCGTGTTGACGCTGACTTCAGGGACGATTTTTCTGATGTGGGTCGGTGAACAGATTACCGAACGCGGTATTGGCAACGGTATATCAATGATTATTTTTTCCGGTATTGTTGCCGGACTTCCACGCGCTGTTGGCGGAACGCTGGAGTTGGCGCGTACGGGGGAATATTCCGCATTCACAGTCCTCTTTCTGTTTGTGATGGCCATTGTGGTGACGGCTGTAGTCGTCTGGTTTGAGCGGGCGCAGCGGCGTATTCCTATTCAGTATGCCAAGCGGCAGGTGGGTAATCGTTTGTATGGCGGAAAGTCTTCTTTTCTGCCGCTTAAAGTGAATACGGCAGGCGTGATTCCACCGATCTTCGCCTCCAGTTTAATTCTGCTGCCGGCCACATTCGCCCAGTTTACGAAGAATACGAAAGGGTTTGGCTGGCTGGGCGATGTTTCGGCGCTTCTTTCTCCCGGTAACTGGTTGTACATGGCGCTATTTTCCGGCCTGATCGTCTTTTTCTGTTTTTTCTATACAGCGATCGTATTCAACCCCAAGGAAACCTCGGATAATCTGAAGAAGCATGGCGGTTTTATCCCGGGCATTCGGCCGGGGCAGAAGACGGCGGAATATATTGATTCCGTACTGACGCGCCTGACGGTGACCGGCGCCATCTATGTTACGCTGGTTTGCCTGCTGCCGCAGTATCTGATCGCCGAATTGTCCGTACCTTTCTATTTTGGCGGCACCAGTCTGTTAATCGTAGTGGTGGTTACCATGGATACGATATCCCAGATTCAGGCGCATCTTCTTTCGCATCAGTATGAGGGTATGATGAAACAGGCTCGACTGAAAACAGGGCGCTAGTCTGAACCATTCATCAGTGAATCTGGTTCTTTTCGGACCGCCGGGCGTGGGTAAAGGCACCCAGGGCGAGCGATTTTCGTCAGAGAATGGCATCAGTCACCTGGCTATGGGCGATATCCTTCGGGCTGCCGTGCGCGATGCCACCGAGGCCGGAAAACGGGCCAGAGTTTATATGGATGAGGGGAAACTCGTTCCTGATGACGTGGTCGTGTCCATGATTGAGGATCGTATTGCGGAGGACGATGTCGCGGGTTTTCTTCTGGACGGTTTTCCCCGCAATGTTGTGCAGGCAGACGCGCTGGATGCCATGCTTGCGCGCCGCCATCTCATGCTGGACAAGATTGTCTTTATGGATGCGCCGGAGAAAGAGCTGGTTGAACGCCTGAGCGGGCGTCTTATTTGCAGGGCTTGCGGTTTTGGATTTCATCGGCATTATTCGCCTCCCCGTGAAGCAGGGCGATGTGACCGGTGTGGCGGTGAATTGTACCAGCGAGAAGATGATCGCGAAGAGGTGATTGCCAGTCGTTTGCAGGTCTATAGCGAGCAAACGGAACCCTTGCTTGTCTACTATAAGGACAAGCCGGGATTCGTCAGGATCGATGCTTCCGGGAAAATGCAAGAAGTTTATACAGCACTGAAAGAGGCGGTTAAAGGCTAAGGTATGGCGAAAGAAGATATTATTGAAATGTCGGGAGAAGTGATCGAGAAGCTTCCCAATGCCATGTTTAAGGTCAAACTGGAAAACGGCCACGAAGTTCTGGCGACGATTTCGGGCAAGATGCGCAAGTATTACATTCGTATCCTTCCCGGTGACAAGGTGACGGTGGAAATCTCACCTTATGATCTTTCCCGCGGGCGCATCAGTTACCGTGAGAAGTAAATAACAAGTCTGCTGACAGTGGGCGGGAGGCAACATGAAAGTTCGGGCATCCGTGAAGAAAATGTGCAGTAAATGCCGCGTGATCAAGCGCCGCGGGATCATCCGTATTATCTGTGAAAATCCGCGCCATAAGCAGCGGCAGGGTTAAGGTTTCTTTATGCAACGAAATGTGAGAAGGAACTTGCGGAAAACCCGTTTCGCGGCTATCATCGCGCGCCCTTTACAGGTGTGTCAATCGCGGCCGCAGCAAAAGAGAAGCGCGCCGGTATTTCGCAGACAGGAGGCATAAGTGGCACGTATCGCCGGAGTAAATATCCCGATTCAGAAACGCGTGGAGGTTGCGCTGACCTATATCTTTGGTATCGGGCGCTCAACTTCCCGCAAGATTCTGGTCAGGGCCAAAATAAGCCCGGAGGTTCGCGTCAAGGACTTGACGGAAGCGGAAGTCGGCATGATTCGCGCTGCCATCGATAAGGAATACGTGGTTGAAGGCGACCGCCGCCGCGAAGTTACGATGAGTATCAAGCGGCTAACCGATCTGGGTTGCTACCGTGGCTTGCGCCACCGTAAGGGTCTCCCTGTTCGCGGGCAACGATCCAAGACCAATGCACGTACGCGCAAGGGGCCGCGCCGCACCGTGGCCGGCAAGAAGAAGTAAGGCGAGGTTAAAAATATGGCAAATCCGAAAACCGGAAGGACAGGCGTAAAGCGCCGCGTGCGCAAGAATATTGCGAACGCCATTGCGCATATCAAGGCATCCTTCAATAATACGCTCATCAGTTTTACCGATGAGGTCGGGAATACGATTTGCTGGGCGACCAGCGGCGCATCCGGATTTCACGGTTCGCGTAAAAGTACGCCATTTGCTGCTCAGGTTGCGGCGGAAGAAGCCTGTAAGAAGGCCATGGACCATGGCGTGAAGAATGTGTCCGTGCTGGTCAAGGGGCCGGGTTCCGGGCGCGAGTCCGCCATTCGGGCGATTGCCGCTTCGGGTTTGAATGTGACCTTTATTCGTGATGTTACGCCGATTCCACATAATGGCTGCCGCCCTCCAAAGCGGCGCCGCGTTTAGGAGAGTATCAACATGGCTCGTTATATGGACGCCAAATGCCGTTTGTGTCGCCGTGAAGGTGAAAAACTGTATCTGAAGGGATCGAAGTGTTATTCAGGCAAGTGTGCCATTGAACGGCGGCCTTATGCGCCGGGGATGCATGGCCAGAGCCGTCGTCCCGGTCGCACTTCCGACTATGGTCTTCAGTTACGTGAGAAACAGAAGGTCAAACGGATGTACGGTTTACAGGAGAAACAGTTTCGCCGCTATTTCCACGATGCTGACTGCATGCCTGGGGTGACAGGTCTGAATCTTCTGCACCTTCTGGAGTCCCGTCTGGACAACATGATATATCGTATGGGCTTGTCCACGTCTCGTTCCGAGGCGCGCCAACTGGTGCGTCACAAGCATATTTTCCTGGACGGACATGTTGTCAATATTCCGTCATGCAGGGTTCGCGTGGGATCCAGGATCGCTTTAAGCGAAGCTGCCCGCGAGCATCTCCGCGTCAATGCCGCTGTTGAATCCGCCGGGCAGAAAGGTACTGCTGAATGGCTGGATGTGGATTTGCAGAGCAAGCAGGGAACCTTCCGCGAATTACCGGCTCGCGATCAACTGGATCCGGGCATCCATGAACAACTTATTGTTGAATTGTATTCCAAGTGATCGAAAAACAGACAGGGGATAAGTATGAAGCTGATTAAGCCTCGCAAGGTAACGGTTGAGGAAATTATTCCCGGACGGACCGCAAAGATTGTATTTGAGCCGCTTGAACGCGGTTTCGGAACCACATTTGGCAACAGTCTGCGCCGTATGCTGCTTTCCTCACTGGCCGGCGCATCGGTCACGATGGTTCGGATTGATGGTGTGGCACATGAATTTGACACCATTAAGGGCGTGCGTGAGGACGTCATGGACATCATCCTCTCGCTCAAGGAAATTGATTTGAGGTCCGATTCCGAGGATAGTCATGTATTAGGTCTGGATGTGAAAGGCCCTGCCGTCGTGACCGCGGGCAGCCTTAAGGTGTCGGGTGATGTCCATATCCTGAATCCGGATCTGGTGCTGGCGCATCTCAACGAGGATGCCGTCCTGAAGATGGAGGTTACGGTGGATACGGGCCGTGGTTACGTTCCCGCTCAGGAGCGTGCCGACGTGGAGCGCGTCGCGGGAACGCTGCTTATCGATGCTTCTTACTCGCCCATCCGGCGTGTGGCGACACGGGTTGAAAATGCACGTGTTGGCCAGAACACTAATTATGACAAGCTGATTATGGAGATTGAAACGAATGGTGCGCTTTCGCCCGAGGAAGCCATCCATGAAGCAGCGGCTATTATTGAGAGTCAACTGCTCGTATTCCTTGATTTTAATGCGGTCGTGCGTGAAGACACTGAAGCTGACGAAGGAATCAATCTCGAGGAAATATTGCGTCAGCCGATTGATCATCTTGATTTATCGGTACGTTCCATGAATTGTCTGAAGAGTGACAATGTTTTTTATGTCGGTGATTTGGTTGTACGCAACGAGCAGGATATGCTGCGGACACCGAATTTCGGTCGCAAATCACTCACTGAAATAAAGGAAGTTCTGAACAAGATGGGTCTTGGATTGGGAATGATCGTTGAGAATTGGCCGCCGCAAGGCTCGCCAACCGTTGAATAAACGTAAGGGGTATCATTATGCGGCATCGTAAACATCACGGTTCCCTCGGTTTGCCAAGCGGCCATCGCCGTGCCGTTCTGGCCAATCTGGCAACGGCTTTGCTGACTCATGGCCGTATTGAAACGACCCAGGCTAAAGCTCGCGCCGTGCGCCCGTACGTGGAAAAACTGATTACCCTGAGCAAGCGTGGCGATCTTCATGCCCGCCGTCAGGTTTTGGCTAAATTGCGTCAGCGTCCCGTAGTGGATCATCTATTCACGGATGTGGCATCGGCATTCTCCGATCGTAACGGCGGGTATACGCGCACCATCAAAACAGGATTTCGTGCGGGCGATGCCGCGCCGATGGCGATCATCGAACTGGTTGATCAGCCCCAGGCTGAAGCATCTGATGCGAAGTCTGCGGCTAAAGCTGTCAAATCTGCCAAAAAGGCGAAAACGGATCAATAATTCCGGATACGAAGGGATACCCTCAGACTGATCAATATCAGTGTACTCGCTACGAGGGTGGCGCAACCCTCAACAACCCGGTCGTAAACGCCAGAGCGTTCGTATTCATCGTGGAATTACCGTAACCTCCTGATCCCTGATGCGGTCGCAAAAAGACCGTCCATGACCTTTTTGCTCCACGGAAAACGAGAAGCGTAGTTTTCACTTTCCTTACAAATCAATAAGTTGCGGTGTAAGCCATTGGTTTGCACGCCTGTCGGCGGGCGCGATGATGACTTTTTGCGAAGTCATCATTCTTGCGGCGGAATTATTACGGTCTAAGATAGACTGTATGCTTTCCATCCAGTTTCTGAAAAGATCCATAGCGCAGGTTCGGTTGTTGATGGTGATGGCATGCCAGCTTTTCCTGTGGGCGGGGGAAGCTCTGGCTGATCCTGTTGTTTCTGATGCGCCCGTCACTGTGCAGCTCAAGTGGAAGCACCAGTTCCAGTTTGCAGGCTATTATGCGGCATTGGAAAAGGGCTTTTATGCAAAAGAGGGACTCAATGTCCGCCTGCTTGAAGGCGGTCCGGGACGTGCGCCCGTCGAAGATCTGTTGGCTGGAAAGGTTAATTACGCAGTGGGTGATTCCGGTGCGATTCTGTACCGGGCGGCAGGTAAGCTCGTGGTTGTTCTGGCCAGCATTTTTCAGCATTCGCCACAGGTGATCTATACGCGCGCTGACGCAGGCATCCGGAATCCCGCGGATCTGCGCGGAAAACGTGTGCAGATGCAGAACGGGTTTCTGACTATTGAGGTTCTGGCGCTACTGAACAAGCTTGGGGTGCATGAGGGGGATTTCACGCGCCAGTCTGTTGGCGATATCCGGGATATGATCGAAGGACGTACGGATGCCTTTCCCGGATACAGTATCAACGAGGGTTTCCTGCTTGGCCGACTGGATATCCCGTACCGTATGTTCCGCCCTCGCGATTACGGCATTGATTTCTATGGTGACACGCTACTCACCACGGAAGCCGAGATCCGGAATCATCCGGATCAGGTCGCCGCCTTCCGTCGAGCCACCATCCGCGGCTGGGAGTATGCGCTCGCCCACATGGATGAAATCGTTGATCTCATCAAACATAAATACGATACGCAGCACAAATCGCGTGCTCACCTGATGTTTGAGGCGCAGGGCGTCCGCGATTTGATGATGGCTGACGTGGTGCCGGTGGGGTTGTCCAATCCAGACCGCTGGCGAAAGATTGAAGCGACATTCTCTCAATTGGGAATGAAGAATAAAGGCATAAACTGGGATACCTTTCTTTATCACCCCAGGCCCGGCGTCAAGGTCTTTATCAAACAATATACCTATGAACTGGCCGCCGCCATTACGCTGCTGACGATCCTGCTATTGGGTGGTTACGTCATGCTGCTGCTGCGAAGCAGGGCAAGGCTGAAACAGGTGCTTGAATCCATGCCCGTACCACTGTTTATTACCCGTGTTGAGGATGGGGCGGTGCTGTTGCTGAATACAGCGGCGCGGCTGTTCTCACGGTCACGGGAAAGCTGTGCTGATCTGAGTTCTCTCGACTTTTATAAAAATACCGAAGATCGGAAATCCATTATTCGGCAAATCGCCGAGCAGGGTAAGGTGGAGGGTTATGAGCTGGCCCTTCGTCTGCCTGATAATACGCCGATATGGGTATCTCTATCCTCATGTAAAATCCGTTTTCAAGGTCAGGATGCGGCTCTGAATGTCTTACAGGATATTTCCGACATCGTGCGTGCGCGCAAGGCGCTTGAAGATACCAATCAGGAACTTGAAATGCGTGTATCCACGCGCACCATGGCATTAACGGACGCCAATACGCGCCTGAAAAGTGAAATGCTCGAGCGCAATCGGGCTGAACATGAACGCGAGCAACTCTTTGATCAATTATTGCAGGCGCAGAAAATGGAAAGCATCGGTATGCTCGCGGGGGGTATTGCGCACGACTTCAACAATCTGTTGGCCAGCATCATGGGCAATGTCGAACTGGCGCAAATGGAGGATGGCAGCGATCATTTGAATCAATATCTGGATCCGATTCTTAAAGCATCTAATCGCGGTGCAGATCTTGTGCGGCAAATGTTGGCTTATGCCGGCAAAGCAAGGATTCACCGTGAAAAAATCAATTTATGTACGCTGGTGAAAGAAATGACCATGCTGATCCATGCAGGGGTGGACAAAAAAATAACCATGGATTTCACGGGAGTGAATGCGGAAGCGGATTCACCTGTATGGATTCCGGGCGACCAGAATCAGGTGATGCAGGTGATGATGAACCTGATGACCAATGCGGCGGAGTCGTATGGCGGAGAAGCAGGCGTGGTGTATATCTCCTGTGGCGTGCTGGATGCGGATCATCATTTAATTGATACGTTGCATTACCATGAAGGAATGCGCCCGGGAACATTCGCCTGGGTTGAGGTGGCTGATGATGGTTGCGGTATGGATCAAGCAACGACTGCGCATATCTTCGATCCGTTCTATACCACCAAGAAGGCAGGAACGGGCCTGGGCCTTGCGGCCTTGCTGGGGATTGTTCGGGAACATGGAGGTGGCATTGCATTCACCAGTAATCCGGGAAAAGGCACGGTGTTACGGGTGTTGTTTCCTGCCATGAAAAGTAGTCTTGCCGCCACGGTGGATCCGGACGAAGCAGTAAGGATATGGCAAAAGGTGAAAGGTTCGGCGCTGATTGTGGATGACGAGAAAGTCGTCCGCGGCATCGGGCGAAAAATGCTTGAGCGACTGGGTTTGTCTGTGCACGAAGCGGCTTCAGGCGAAGCAGCCGTGGCATGGTTCAAGCGCCATGAAGGCAAGGTGGACATCACATTGCTCGATTTGTCCATGCCCGGTATGGATGGCGAGCAAACGTTTCATGCCTTGCGTAAAATCAAACCGGATGCCCGGATTGTATTGTGTAGTGGTTATGTGGATACAGGCGTGGCGGAACGGCTTCGTGAGTACGGTCTGGAAGGTTTTATCAGCAAGCCTTATTCATTCAATGACCTCTCCCGTACGTTACAGGAATGACTGAATGAACCTTGCCAGACTTGCATTTCCGCTTACACAGCCCCATATACTCATTAACCACGCATAAGGAGATGACACCATGGATATGAACCGCATGACGCAGAAGGTGCGTGAAGCTGTGGCGGCAGCGCAATCGCTGGCGACACGTCTCAACCATCAGGAAATGGATGGTGAACATGTGCTTGCGGAGTTGCTGGCGCAGCAGGACGGGTTGGCGCCGCATCTGTTGGGACGCATGGGCATACAACCGGAGGTGATAGCATCACGTGTCCGGGAGGCGCTGAAAAAACGTCCCAGGGTAACGGGCCAGGCTGCAGGCGGTGCGTATATAAGCCAGCGGTTGAATCAACTTTTCATCCGGGCGGAAGATGAGGCCAAAACACTGAAGGATGAATATATTTCGGTTGAACACATTCTACTGGCCTTGATCGCCGAGGGGAAAAATACTAAAGCCGGACGTATCTTCCATGAGGCAGGCATCACCCGGAATGCGTTTCTCAAGGCGCTGGAGGATGTGCGCGGGCATCAACGGGTTACCAGCGATGATCCCGAAGCCTCGTATGATGCACTGAAAAAATATGGCGTCGATCTCGTCGAAATGGCGCGTTCCGGCAAGCTCGATCCTGTGATTGGACGCGATAGCGAAATCCGTAGCGTGATCCGTATTCTTTCCCGAAAGACCAAGAATAATCCGGTGCTGATTGGCGAGCCGGGCGTGGGTAAAACTGCGATTGCCGAGGGCCTGGCGCAACGCATTCTGAACGGAGATGTGCCGGAAGGTCTGAAAAACCGGACGATTTTTTCACTGGATATGACGGCCCTGATGGCGGGCGCCAAATACCGCGGTGAGTTTGAAGAGCGCCTGAAAGCAGTCCTTAAGGAAATCAGAGAGGCCGAAGGCCGGATTATTCTCTTTATTGATGAACTGCATACCATTGTCGGGGCCGGGCGTACGGAAGGCTCTACGGATGCCGGGAACATGCTCAAGCCGATGCTGGCGCGCGGTGAATTGCACTGTATTGGCGCCACCACGCTGGATGAATACCGGCAACATATTGAAAAGGATGCGGCGCTGGAGCGGCGTTTTCAACCGGTGCTGGTCGAGGCTCCCGATGTCGAAGACACCATTTCCATTCTTCGTGGCTTGCGTGAGCGTTTTGAAGTGCATCACGGCGTGCGCATTGCCGATACGGCTCTGGTCGCAGCCGCTACGATGTCGGATCGCTATATCTCCGACCGTTTTCTTCCGGACAAGGCCATTGATCTAGTCGATGAAGCCTGCGCTTCGATTCGCATCGAGATTGATTCCATGCCGGCTGAGCTGGATGAGATTACACGTAAGACCATGCGCCTGGAGATTGAGGAAACGGCGCTAAAAAAGGAAAAAGATGAAGCCAGCCGGACCCGGCTGGAAGAATTGCGCCGTGAACTGGCCAACCTGAAGGAACAGCGGGATGCCATGCGCGCCAGGTGGGAACAGGAAAAAGCCTCTATTGGCGAGGTGCAGCAGTTGCGCGAGCGGATTGAGCAGACCAAGCACAACATCGAAGCCGCCGAACGCGCCTATGATCTGAACAAGGTAGCCGAATTAAGGCACGGTATCTTGCCGGATCTGGAGAAACAGCTTGCCGAACTGGAGTTGGCGGGCGGAGAAAAAGAATCCGGCCTTTTGCAAGAGGAAGTGACCGAGGATGAAATCGCACAGGTGGTGGCGCGCTGGACGCATATTCCTGTCACAAGACTCATGCAGGGCGAGCGTGAAAAACTGCTGCGCCTGGATGAGGAACTGCACAGGCGCGTTATCGGTCAGGACGAGGCGGTCCAGGCCGTGGCCGATGCCGTATTGCGCGCCAGGGCAGGCGTGAAGGATCCGAAGCGCCCGATTGGCTCTTTTATCTTCCTCGGGCCGACCGGCGTTGGAAAGACAGAACTGGCACGATCCCTGGCTGTGACGTTGTTTGATTCGGAAGAGGCGATGATCCGGCTCGATATGAGCGAATACATGGAAAAGCATGCCATTTCAAAGTTGATTGGCGCGCCACCCGGTTACATTGGTTTTGAAGAAGGCGGGCAACTCACGGAGGCCGTACGCCGCAGGCCCTATGCGGTGTTGCTGCTCGATGAAATCGAGAAGGCGCATCCGGACGTGTTCAATATTCTGTTGCAATTACTGGACGACGGACGGTTGACGGACAGCCACGGCAGAACGGTTAACTTCAAGAATACGATTGTCATCATGACCAGCAATATTGGCAGTGACGTCCTGCTTTCGGGTATCGATGCCAAGGGGCGACTCGGCGAGACCGCCAGGAGCGAAGTGCTGGCGGAACTCTCTACGCAGTTCCGTCCGGAATTTCTCAACAGGCTGGATGATATTGTCCTGTTTTCGCCGCTTTCACAGGATGAAATCACACAGATCGTAGATTTATTGGTGGCGGAACTGAGCAAGCGATTGTCCGAGCAGGGGATAAGGCTTGTGATGACGGCTGCGGCGCGGTCGTTGATTGGCCGGGAGGGTTATGATCCTGTGTTTGGCGCACGTCCCCTGAAACGATTTATACAGAAAGAAGTGGAAACGCCCATTGCACGGGCGTTGCTGGCGGATGGCGGTGAACACGAAAGCGTGACGGTAGACGAACAGGATGGTCGCCTGAATGTGCATATTCAGTGACTGTTCACATGAAGCCCCCGTCTGGCGAGAAAATGCCGGAATGACCGAGGCGTGCGCCGGCCAGGCAGCGGCGATCAAAAGGATAATAACGTATCTTCACCATCAAAACGGCCACCAGCTTGATTCCAGCTCGTCCTTGCATGCGGCAATCTGCGCCCGGTACCGTTCCGCCCGCCGTTTCACCTTGCGCGCCACGCCGATTAACCATCGCTTTTTCAGATAGGTCTTGCGGGCAAAGCCACCATGGCCTTCATGGTAGGCCAGATACTGGTTGTAGGCATCCCATTTGGAGATGCCGAGTGTTTTATAGGACATGTTTCCGTACCAGCCGATAAAGTCGGTTACGTCCTCGAAATCATCCCGATCCGCACCCCCGTTTCCCGACTTTTTAATATACCAGTCCCAGGTGGAATCCTTCACCTGCGCATAACCGTAAGCCGAAGACTTGCGCCCCCAGGGGATAAAGCCAAGTAGCGTATCCTTGGGCGCTTTGGCCTGAGACCGGAAACGCGACTCCTGCCAGATAATGGCCAACTGGACATGCACCGGAACACCCCATTTATCAAAGGACTCTTTAGCATCGTCGTACCAGCCGGATTTTTCACGGAAGATGGCGCAACCGTTGTTGAGATTATGCGGCGGCACGGTAGCGCAGGCGGCCAATGACAATACAGCCGCCATCAATATTTGATGAATAGCCCGATTCATCATGCTACATCAACACGCGCTCAATGCCGCCCCGCTTAACTCTTTCAATAAAGCGCCGCTGCCAGTCCTCACCCTTCAGGTGACGAATAAGTTCAATGACGATGTAATCCGCTTTGACATCCGTTGCATCTTCCAGCCGGGATAGTCCTTGCAGGCAGGACGGGCAGGAAGTCAGGATTTTAGCTGGTGCATCGCTCGCAAGCTTTGCTTTGGCCCTGGCCATTTCTTCTTCCTTACGGGCGCGAATCTTGCCGGCGATGACGGGCCTGGCCACAGCCAGTGTTCCCGCTTCCCCGCAACACTCAGCCGACCGGACTGAAGGAGCGCCCAGCAGCGAATGAATCACCGCCTCCGAGCCATGCCGTTTCAGTGGCGTGTGGCAAGGTTCATGATACATATACCGTACCCCGTCGACGCCGGATATGCTAACACCCTGCGTCATCAGATATTCATGAATATCCATCAGCGGCGCATCCGGAAACATTTGCTCCAGTTGATACTTCGCCAGTTGGTCAAAACAGGTGCCACAGGAAACAATCACTGCTTCAAAATCCAGATAGGAAAGCGCCGTCCTGATGCGGTGGAACAGCACGCGGTTGTCATAAGTAATCTGATCGCCCTTTTTAGGATCGCCGCTGGCGATGGAAGGATAGCCACAGCACAAATAGGAAGGCGGAAGCACCACATTGAGGCCCAGATCGAACAACATTGCCTGGGTTGCCAGACCCACCTGAGAAAACAGGCGTTCCGAGCCGCAACCGGGAAAATAGAACACGGCGCGCCCATTGGCCCTGGCCGGATCGCGCAGCACCGGAATCTCATTGTTGTTGCGCCCGTCAATACCGAGCATGGAACGCGTAGTCGCAGACGGTACCTCGGGCAGGGGCCGTTCGACGAAACTGATAACCTGCGCCGGAATCCGTGAAAGATTGCGCTTTGCCGCTGGCGTCTTCGTGATGAATCCTGCGGCCTTTACCGCCCGGTGCAACAGCCGGTGGCCTGCATACCCCGCACGGATCACGATCCCGCGCATCAACTTCACCACATCGGGATTTTTTGCGACCAGGAACATCAGTGATAAATGGGAAACCGGATTGAAGCTGGCCTGCCCTTTGTCTTTCAGGAGCGCCCGCATACGTTCGGTCACGATACCGAAATCAATATCCACCGGACATGGCGGTTCGCACTTATGGCAAATAGTGCAATGATTGGCCACATCCCTGAGCCCCGCAAACTGCTCGAACGAGATGCCGCTCCCGGTTTGTGATTCATATAAAAAAGCTTCGATAATAGCGCCCGCCGCCTGAATTTTGTTGCGCGGGGAATACAACATGGAAGCGCGCGGAAAATGGGTGTTGCACACCGGCTTGCACTTGCCGCAGCGCAGGCAGGGTGAAATCTCTTCGGACAAGGCCGTCAGGTCCGCCGCTTCAAGAATGACGGACTCCATCTCCAGCAGATTGAAGCTGGGGGTATAGGTGAAGGTCAGGTCGGTATCGGGAAGCAGCTTGCCGCGGTTAAATATCCCCTCCGGATCCACCCTTTTCTTGTATGCGGCCATTTCCTCCAGCCATTCGGGTGGCATGTAAGACAATTTGGTGATGCCGATACCGTGCTCACCGGATATGACGCCACCCAGCTCGACGGCCCTGGCCATAAATTGATCCACGGCGTGATGCGCACGCTTCATCATCTCATAGTCATTGGAGTTGACCGGCACATTGGTATGCACATTGCCGTCGCCGGCGTGCATATGCGTGGCGATCACGATACGGCGGGACAACGTCTTCTTATGTTGTTCGCGCACGCCCTGCCGCAATACGTCATGGCCACGCAACAAATCCATCAGCGGGCGCTCTATTTCCCGCCGGTAGGAAATACGCAAATTTCCCCGTTGAATCACACGAAACAACGTTTCATGAGGATCGTGGGTAACCTCGTTCAAATAATGTTCTAACTTACGTGCCGGAGTATCCAGCCCGTCCAGACAGGCTTGCCAGTATTGGTGCGTGGCAGCAATACATTTCCGGCACTGCGCCAGCTTGTCGATGAGAAAACCGTCATCCTCCACTTCCAGTTCGGACAGGTTCAGGGCATCGCCTTCAGTGACCCGTTCGCTGACTGCCTTGATGTAATCGTCAATCGCATCCAGCCCCTCAAGCTTGTTGGCAATTGAATTTTCGATATTCAGATGCTCGATAAAATCATTGTATTCGGACAGTCTGGGCAAGGGGATAACGACATCCTCATTGAGTTTGAAGGCGCGCGTATGTCTGGCAATGGCCGCCATTCGTCCCCGATCTTCCCAGAAACGCCCGCGGTCCGATTCCGAAGTAGCGGTAAAGCCTTCGCCGCCGCCCATGGAAGCGATGCGGCAAATATCCGAACAGGCCTTCGCTACCGACCGCCTGTTGTTACCGGATACATCAATGAGCAGGACCACGCGCGGCCGTTCCCTTCGCGTGGACTTGCTCGCATAACCGATCGCCTTGACGTACTTCTCGTCAAAATGCTCCAGCCCCTCCAGGTGCGCGCCATCCAGTCCGTCCACATGTGTCTTGATATCGACGATGGCACGAGTTGCCGCCGTTAATTCCTGACCAAAGAATTCGCAGCATACCGTCTGCGTATATTTAAACGATGGGTGCAATACAAACGTGGCCTCGGTAATGAACCCGTCCACACCCTCTTTCTGCACGCCCGGCAATCCCCCCAGCGCCTTGCGCGTTACATCCTTGCCCAGCCCTTTGCGGCGGAAAACAGCGCCGGGAATTGTCAGGATTTCCGACTCACCCCGTTGTGTTTTTCCGCCGGAATCAAAGCGCGACAGGCTGAATTGCACATCCGCATCCTCCGGTATCTTTCCCATATTGTGATGGATGCGCGTAACCACCAGCCAGTGGCCGTCCGGCGTCACCATTTTCCAGGACAGAAGATTGTCTACGCAGGTGCCCCATATCACGGCATGTTTACCGCCCGCATTGGAAGCCACATTGCCACCGATGGTGCAGGCCCAGAGACTGGTCGGATCGGTGGCAAACACATGCGGGCGGGATGCCTCCATCACCTTGCCGGTGACCGCGCCTGCCTGTGCTGTAATGGTCCTTACCCTGCCTTTCTCGCCAAGATCGCGTATTTCGACCGGTTCAATGGCATCCAGTTTCTCAACATTGATCATCACCGTATCGGCATGCAGGGGTACGGAACCGCCACACAACCCGGTTCCGCCGCCACGCGGAATTACGGTCATGCCCAGTTCATGCGCCACCGTCACCAAACCGGGAATTTCTTCCGGCGCATCCGGGGTAATCACGCAAAAAGGGTGTTCCTGCCGCCAGTCGGTGGCATCCGTGGCATGATGCGTCAGCGTGTAAGCATCAAAATGGATATTGTTGCGATGGGTGTGCCGGGCGAAGGTTCCGGTCGCCTGTTTTCGCCGCTTCGGCGTCGCCACGAACCAGCCATCAAGCGTATCCAGCATCTCCCGGGTCTGGCTGACAATACGCAATACCCGCTCGTTGCCGTCAGCCGCCGCCTCGATGCGCGCCAGCCGGTCCTTATGCCGTGCCTGTATGGCGTGCAAACGTTTTTTCTGCTTCAGCAACCCGTCCTTGAGGAAGGCATTGCGCGATATGACCCACACATCGCCCAGGATTTCAAACAGTTTGCGTGCACTTCTTCCCGTTCTGCGCTGTTCGCGCAATACGTTTAAATCATCCCATGCTTCCTGCCCGAGGAACCGTAATACGATCTCCCTGTCGGAGTAGGACGTATAGTTATAGGGAATTTCGCGGATGTTATCGGTCAAGCAAACTCTCCAGAAATCGCTAAGGTTGGCGCATTGTAGCGAAGGCGGATGAAGAAATCACAAATGCTTTGAACGACCTGTGACGCATGGCAGTATCGCTTGCATGATTAAACTATCGAATCGCATCCAGCAAGTAAAACCGTCAGCCACGCTGGCCATCACCGCCAAAGCCGCCGAACTGCGCGCCGCCGGGCGCAATATCATTTCGCTATCCGTCGGTGAACCTGATTTCGATACGCCGAAAGCCGCATGTGAAGCCGGAAAAAAAGCCATTGATGAAGGCTTTACCCGCTATACGGCGGTGCCCGGCATCCCTGAACTGCGCAAGGCCATTGTCGATAAATTCCAACGCGATAACAACCTCGATTATGGAACGGAGAACATTCTCGTCTCCACCGGCGGCAAGCAATGCATCTACAATATGCTTCAGGCGATGATTAACTCAGGGGATGAAGTGGTGATCCCCGCACCATACTGGGTATCTTATCCGGACATGGTGTTGCTCGCCGAAGGTGCGCCGGTCATCGTGGATACGACGGAGAACAACAACTTCAAGCTTTCAGCAGCCCGGTTGGAAGCCTCGATTACCCGGAAAACACGGCTATTGATCCTCAATTCACCCTCCAATCCGACCGGCATGGCCTATTCCGCTGAAGATCTGGCGTCGCTGGGCGAAGTCATTCGCCAGCACCCCGATGTTGCCGTAGCCACGGATGATATGTATGAAAAGATTCTCTTCGACGGCAAACAGTTCGTTACCTTTGCCGAGGTCAATCCCGATTTGAAAGACCGCACCATTACCCTGAACGGCGTCTCCAAAGCCTACTGCATGACCGGCTGGCGCATCGGTTTCTGCGCCGGACCAGGGCATCTGATCAAGGCCATGGCCAAAATTCAGGGGCAGAGCACCTCCAACCCTTCCTCCATCTCCCAGAAAGCGGCATTGGCCGCCCTCATCGGCCCGACCGATGCTTTGGAGGAAATGGTGCGGACGTACGAATCCCGCCGCGAGTGGCTGGTGGCCGCGATCAATGCCATTCCCGGCATGCGCTGCATCAAACCGGACGGCGCTTTTTACGTCTTTCCATCCGTTGCCGGCTGGGTTGGCAAACAAACACCAACTGGAATCAAACTCACCGATGATGTCGCCATCTGCGAATGGCTGCTGGACGAAACCGGCGTGGCGCTGGTGCCCGGTACGGCCTTCGGCAGCCCCGGTCATATCCGTTTCTCCTATGCCGTTTCCCAGGAGACGCTGGAAGACGCCGTGGATCGAATTGCCAAGGCTGTAGAAGGACTAAAATAAATAGAGCCTCTTTGTTTGTCAGCTTGCGTATCTCGCGCACCCACAGCATGAACGGGATTTGATGAAATTCTGTTGATGATGTCCCCGCTCATGCCATGATAACGGCATGAGCGGAAAGGGACCAGCGAACCATGGAAAGTCCAGTGGTCAAACCGGGACAGGAAATGCCGAAAAATGGCTTACGCAATATGGCGATTATCTGTATCGTTACGCACTTTTCCGCCTGAGCAACGAAGAAACCGCACGCGACATGGTTCAGGAAACATTGATTGCCGCATGGAAAGCCCAAAAGAATTTTCGTGGCGACTCATCCGTCCGCACATGGCTGGTCGGCATTCTTAAACACAAGATTACCGATTATGTGCGCAAGCAGATCCGTGACCGGAACCTTGCCAACCACCTTGAGACGGATCCGACATCAGACTTTTTTGATAGCAATGGCCGGTGGCGGCATCCTGTCCAGGGGTGGGCGGGTGATCCGGAACATCTGAGCAGCAACCAGGAGTTTCTACAGGTTCTGAGCACTTGCATCACCAAGCTCCCTGACCAGCATCGGCATGTATTCTCCCTGCGTGAATTAAGCGGCGAGGATACGGGAGGCATATGTAAGGCATGCGGTATTACGCCGACCAACTTGCACGTCATTATGTACCGGGCGAGACTCGCCTTGCGGAAGTGTCTGGAAAAAACATGGTTCGGGGATGACAAAGCGATATGACCGGTAACAAATCATGCAAACGGGCAAGCAGCCTCGCTTCGGACGCTTGCGAACGCAGGCTCGGCCTGACCGAATGGTTTCGCCTGCGCCTGCATTTGCTGATGTGTCAATCCTGCCGCAATTGTGAGCAGGAGATTCGTCTGCTTCACGATGTGGTGTCCCTCATCCAGAGAAAAAACGGCGCTTTTGAAGTTGATCTGCCGCAAAAAGACCGTGAGCTTATCCGCGATGCGCTACGCGATATCGCAAGCGAGTAAGGGCTTCTTCGGGCAACCCTGCATCAATCTCCGGGCCCTGAAACACGACTCGTGAATACCTGATATCCACCAGCCACAACTCCCCCGCACATGCGTTCACCAATCTCCGTTCCTGTAACGCCAAGGTTAATGTCTTCATCACCCGGAGTTTTGCAAGAGGCTCATTAGCCTGCATTATTCACAAACTGAAGTTTCACTGTTTTTGAGTGTTGCAACGTATAAGAGAAACCAATTAAACCGGAGTTTGCTAGAAACTGGGCAAACCCACCATTAAATAACCGTTTCTCTATGAATGGCGGCTTCATCTTATCTCAGAAGGGTGAAACTTCAGTTCACAAATACTGCCGCTGCATCACAGCGCCTGCAAATAACCCGGGCGCGCAAGCAACCTGCCTTCATTCCTGACCCAGCGATGACAGAGCCAACCGAGAATGCCGCCGTAAGCAAGGTGAGCGATGTAAACAGTCAGCGGCATCGTCGGCATATCCTTACCCATAAAGCCAATGCCCAATGCCTGTACGGGGGGGCTCATCAGAAAAATGGTGCCTATGATAAGGCCATACGCGATACCCCAAAAAAACCTTTTTCTACCCAAAACAACGGCGAAGACGATACCAAATGAGGCGCCATTCCAGTAGTGATAGGTGTAGCCCAGGAAATCTGAAAAAGGCGATGGCCCTACCATGAACCGATCGGTCAGTAGTACACCCATCAACCTCGGAAGATCACCGGGCATGCCCCCGTGGTGAAAGCTGTACATACGCACAACTTCCAGTCCCACGGTGGCAACAGTCCCCGCTGCGGCGCCTGCCAACACCCGGTTGACCAGCCGTGCATAACCGCGCACCTGCGCAAACAGGAGCGCGGTCAGCAAAACAGCAACGGCGGGGAGCAACAGCCAAAGACCCAGCACCTTCATATCAGCAATGCCCGCCTGAGAAGCTACAAAAATGTTGGGAGAAATGCCTGCGGATGCAAGAATTAACAGGCTAGTGAACAACTCCCCCCTGAACTCAGGCGCAAACACCGCCCCCAACAACGGCGCTGTCCCCAATGAATTGGCGCGTGTAGACATCCTCAGCAATCCTCCGGCTGCCTACATTCCGCCCAGCATGCCCGTCATCTTCTTCAGCTTACCATCCAGCATGCCAGCCACCTTGTTCATCATGCGATTGTGATACACGGCAAGCACCCGGGATGGCGGCACATACGCCACCATGGTTGAGCCATCCGCAGCCTTGTAAATATTGATGCGCACGGGAACGGCGATACCCGCGCCGGAACTGGCCGAAAACAGCTTTTTACCCACCGTAGGATTTCCCACGAAAATACTTTCGGATTCAATATTCAGGCCCACCATGGACATCACCTTTCCCTGATGCAGCGCGCCCATCACCATCATGCCATTCTTATGCAGCATGCTTTTGAGCTTGGCTACAACATCCTGTACCGAACCCGCGGCCTTGACCTGTACGGTCAGATCCGACCCTGCTTGAGCAACGGAAGGCAGACTTGTCAGCATGCCCGCGGACAGCATCAGCACGGCCCATGTCATTTTTGATAATTTCTTTCTCATATGTATTTCTCCTGTATTTTATGAAACCCCGCCAGCCTCCCGCAAAAGCATGGTCATGCATGGCAGCATCATACGGTCGGGGAAGAGAAGTAAACCTTACACCATCAAGAGGCAGTACTAAAAAATTATGTATTGTGTCCCCGGAATGCCGGTATGAGGATGTGTATCTGAAAGGATATGCCACTATGCCTGAGTTGTTGATAGGATTGACGGAATACTTTGTGTTTTACAATACGGAGAGGAAACACCAGTC
>VAOW01005313.1_pt1 | contig 29103 bp, 24 predicted proteins | sample 3393921 | NCBI WGS metagenome assembly VAOW01 (sample SAMN08290428, study PRJNA428436) | hydrothermal vent metagenome | isolation source: Deep-sea hydrothermal vent chimney | place: Indian Ocean: Southwest Indian Ridge | depth 2742 m m | reverse complement strand
TTGGCAAAACGGGTACGTATCGCACACGTGGTATTCACGGATGCCGATGGCACAAGCTGTTTGCTCCAGGCTTAAACCCCACTCCAGAGGGAGCAAAACCGTTTGTGCGGTGCGCACAAGTTCAGTGGCCATTTTGGCATTGCGCAGCAAAGCCCGCGCAAGCCTCTATATGCTCATGTCCTGTCGTCGGTTGAGCCAGGTTCAGCTCCTACTCTTTTGAATGACTCAACTATCGTACTTTCTATCGGGAAATGAAATAATACGCTGATGTCTTGCGATTCACCCTGACTAGATCAGCAGCACACCGTGCTGTGGTGCCAGACACAAAATGCTCGATCAACCTTTCCTTACTTATACCAATTTAACCAACTCTTCCTCATACCGTCCTGATAATACAAAATATGCATTATCTGGGGCAGGCCCAATATTTTAATAGAGAATTCAAACAAGCGCTTGAAACAGGTGTTGGACGGGCTTACAATCCGTCGGTCTTTTGAGTAAAATTCAGGGCCCCCTTGCTGATGATAGCCACTCGACCAACCCCACCCCATGACGAGGATACACGCCAGCGCTTGCGCCGAGTGGCTGCGGAGTTGTTTGCCCAGAAGGGCTACAGCCACACCCCGATCCGTGAGATTTGCCAACTTGCCGGCGTCAATGGCGCTGCTATTCATTATCATTTTGGCGATAAGGCCTCCCTTTATCGCGATGTCGCCAGTCCGGCCGCTCACCTGATCGATGTTCCAGTCAGCTTGTTCAACTCCGACACCGGGTTATGGGAAGGCATAGAAGCCTTTTATCGCCCGCTGACACGTGCGCTTACGGATGATTCTCTGTCTCCCAGTATCCGGTTGATCTGGATGCGGGAACAAATCCAACCCACCCATTTGCTCCGGCCCGAATGCAGTGATTTGTTCCGCCCTCGACATGAGCAATTGTGCCGCTTTCTCGCACGTCACTGTGGTACGGCGAAAATCGACGATGCCATCAATCATCTGGCGTTGAGTCTGGCCGGGATGGCCATGATCCTCTACCTCAAACAAGACGTAGTGCAGGCTTTTGCGCCCGCCCTGCTCGGAGACAGCCAAGCCATGGAAATGACTCTCCAGCGCCTGATCGATCAGGCCGTAGCACTGGTCAATGCGGAAATTACCCACAGACGTGGCGGGGAATCCAGCTCGACATGAAGGTGCTTTTAAAATCCATCCTCCTCGGTATTCGGCCATTATCCGGCCCGCTGGTGGGTGTGACGGCAGCATTGGGATTGAGTGCCTGTGCGGTCATACCCACCTATAAGGCACCCACGCTCAATCTGCCGGACTCCTACACCGCCCGGCATCTGCCTGCCCGGACTCAGCAGACAGACATCGCGCAAGGTGGAGAATCTCAGCACTTCAGTAAAACCGCCCTGCCCGCCCAGTGGTGGCGAGCGTTCCATTCCCCCCAGCTAAACGCCTTGATCTCCACAGCCTTCGCCCACAATCCCAGCCTGTCTGCCGCACGCCAGACCCTGTCACAATACCGGCATCTGGCGCGTGCTGCCGACGCCGCCTTCTGGCCGAATCTTGGTGCCGATCTGACCGCAAAACGCCAGCGCATCCCGGTACAATTCCCGGGGCAACAGAACATCTACGGTACCTTTTCCAGTCTGCTCAATGTCAGCTACGCTCCAGATGTCTTCGGGCGTACCGGCTACCATCGCGCATCCACTGCCGCACGGGTTCGGCGAGCCGACTATGAGGTCCAGGGCACTTATGAAAGTCTGGCCGGCCATCTCACCACGGCCACTATTCAGGCGGCCGGATATCAGGCACAAATCGACGCCACCTATCAGATTCTGGCCGATCAACAACGTGTTCTCGTCCTGGTCCGATTGCAATACCATTTAGGCGCCACATCCTATACAAATGTCCTCACTCAACACAGTCAGATTGCTACCACTCAAGCCAACCTCTACCGGCTCAAACAGGCACGCGCCATCACCCGCCATCAGCTCGCCATACTCACCGGGGCCTTTCCTGCAAATTTTAAAGATCACATACCGGCGCTGGATCAACTCATTTTACCCAGTCGCGTTCCGCTAAGCTTACCCAGCACATTGATACAACGACGCCCGGATGTACGCGCAGCCGAGGCTGCTGTGCGCGCCGCCTACGCCCAGTACGGCCTGGCTGATGCCGAGCGTTTCCCAAGCTTCGCCCTGACTGGCGCCTTTGGCCGCAATGCGCCCAAACTGGATAATCTTGGTGAATCGAGTTTCAATTTCTGGAGTCTCGCACTCAATGCTTCGGTAACGCTGTTCGATGCGGGCGCACTGAAGGAAAATGCTGAGGCTGCCAGCGCCGCCTATCGCGCAGCCGCAGACCATTATCGCAATACGGTACTGATTGCCTTTCAACAGGTCGCCAATAGCCTGTGGGCATTGGAAAACGATGCCAAAATTCTGCATGCCCGGAAAGCCGCGCTCACAGCCGCCAATGGGTCACTAAAACTGGCACGTGATCAATACCGTTTGGGAAGTATTGGCTTCCAAACCCTGCTGAGCGTACAGATTGAGGTCAGTCAGTCTCGCATTGCTTTCCTGCAAGCACTGGTACAACGTTACCTGGACACGGCCACCCTCTATGTCGCCCTCGGGGGACAATCCTGGCCTTTACCTCAAACTATCAAAAACACCCATCATTCCTGAGGAAATCCCCATGGCTTCCAGAAAGCTGCGCCTGTTTCGTCGGATTCTGTTCATGCTGCTCTCTACCATCATCGTCTATGGCGGCGTCATCGGTGTGCATGATTTCATGATGGGCAAATTTCTGTCTGTCCTGGCCAGCATGAAACCCCCGCCGGTCAGCGTCTCACTCACCGTCGCGCGCGCACAGGTCTGGCCACAAACCATCGAAGCGGTGGCCTCGCTCCAAGCCAAACAGGGAACTGAATTGTCGCCCCAGGTGGCAGGTATCATCACCGGCTTGTCTTTCCACTCCGGCCAGCCCGTCAACAAGGGTCAACTCTTGGTCCAGATCAATGATAATATCGCTAAGGCTCAACTGGTCGCCGACAAAGCACGCCAGAGCAATACTAGGCAGCAATTGACCCGCCAACAACGTCTCTACCGGCGCAATGCCACAAGTCTTTCCAACTTACAAAATGCCGAAGCCGCCCACCAGGAAGCCAGGGCTGCCGTCATGGCCGATCAGGCCGCGCTAAACAATCTGCAGATTCGTGCCCCCTTCTCCGGGCGACTCGGTATTCGCCAGGTTAGTGTCGGTCAATATATTGCTCCTGGAATGGCCATTGTTGACCTGCAACAATGGAACCCCCTCCTCGCCAGTTTTCAGGTACCCCAATACGCTGTTTCCCGCCTCACCCTCAATGATCCGGCCACCCTTGAGATCAGCGGCCTTCCAGGCCATCGCTTCATGGGGCATATCAACGCATTCGGTGTAGCCATCTCCACTGCGACCCGCACGATCACCATCCAGGCACTATTCACTAATCCACGCGGGATACTCAGGCCAGGGATGTTCGGTTCAGTCAGTATCCAACTGAAACAGACGCTTAAAGCTATTGCTATTCCTGCCATCGCGCTCACATACAACACCTATGGCACTTCTGTCTATGTCATCAAAAAAACACCCGAAGGTCTGATCGCCGAACAGCGCATCGTCAACACCGGACTACGGCGCGGGAATTTAGTTGATATCGTTCGTGGTTTGCAACCCGGCGAGCAAGTCGTTGCCGCAGGTCAGGTCAAGCTCTATCCAGGGGCGCATGTCAAACCAGTCCCGGCTCCGGTGGGATTGATTCCGAGCGCTTTCTTGCCTGGAGGACCATAAGCAATGGCGTCAACTCCTGAGAAGGGTTCATGGACCGATATTTTTGTTCACCGCCCAGTCCTTGCGGTTACCTTGGCCATGGTGATCGCCGTGTTGGGATTTTTCGGTGCCAGCAAGCTCACTGTTCGTGAATATCCCAAACTGACTTCCACCGTACTGGCGATCAGTACCAGTTATCCCGGTGCTTCACCGGATACCGTACAAAGCTATATCACCCAACCACTCAGCCGAGTGTTAGGCAGCGTACCCGGGCTGGATTATATGACCTCCAGCAGTAGTCAGGGCGTCTCGATCATTACCCTGTACATGCATCTGAATACCAATCCCAATGCAGCACAAACCAACGCCCTAGTGAAGATCAAGCAAGCCGAGGGGCTATTACCCAAGGGTAGTTTTCCGCCAGTGGTCAACACCTCAGCGGGGCGATCGACCGCGCTCATGTATATTGCCTTCTACAGTCCGGGGCATCTAATGGGTACCTCCCGGATCGTCGATTACGTGGTACGTAACGCCCAACCCATGCTCCAGACTGTGCCCGGCGTGTCTCAGGCGCAAATCATGCCGCCGGGTGCTTCCGGTGGTAATGGCAACAATATGGCGGTACGCATCTGGCTCAACCCGGTAAAAATGGCAGCACTTGGGGTAACGCCCGCCGACGTTGCCGCCGCACTCGCCCGCCAGAACGTCGTTGCGGCAATCGGTAAAACCGAGAATCGCCTGATCACCATTCCATTGACCAGCAATCTAGGGTTGAATCGGCTTTCCCAATTCAAAAACCTGGTCGTCAAGACGGTCAATGGCACGCCGGTCTATCTCAAGGATGTCGCCGATGTGAAGATGGGCGCACAATCCTATACTTCCAGTTTCTATTTTCAGGGTCAGCCCGCAGTGGCCATTGCCATCACCACGACCCCGAATGCCAATGCCCTCAGCACAGCGCTCGGGGTCAGCAAAAAGCTCGATATACTGAAAAGACATCTGCCTCCGGGATTAAAAATCGGGTTACCCTACAACGCCGCGACTTTCATTCATGATGCGGTTGTGGAAGTGGCGATCACCATCGGCATCACGTTGGCTATCGTCGTGCTGGTTATTTTTCTGTTCCTGGGTTCCCTGCGCGCTCTACTGATCCCGGCGGTTGCCATTCCCTTGTCGCTGGTTGGGGCCGGATTTTTTATGTATCTCTCCGGCTATTCCTACAACCTGCTGACCCTGCTCGCTATCGTCCTCGCTATCGGACTGGTGGTCGATGACGCCATCGTCATGGTCGAAAATGTCCATCGGCATATCGACGAAGGCCATTCGGGCTTCGCAGCCGCACTGCTTTCCGCACGTGAACTGGGTATGCCTATCGTGGTCATGTCCACCACCCTTATCGCCGTATTCTTGCCCGTTGCCTTCGCCGGTGGACTGAGCGGTACCCTGTTCTCGGAATTTGCTTTTACTATCGTTTATGCCGTGCTCATCTCGATGATTGTCGCCCTGACCCTATCGCCCATGCTGAGCGGCGCCATCCTTCGCAAAACCCCCACTCACGGGCTGGGTCATTTCCTGGAGGCAGCCTACGAATATCTGCGCGCCGCCTATGACCGCTCACTGAACAGCTTTCTCGAATTCCCCGGCGTCGGATTGATTTTTGTCGTCATCACCCTGGGTGCCGTCTGGTTCCTGTACCAAGGCGTACGTCATGAACTGTCGCCCCCACAAAATAGCGGCATTATCTTCAGTATCGGCACCGCCCAACCTGATGCAGCACCGGGTTACATGCGCCTTTACGGCAAGCAGGTGCTTAATGTATTTAACCAATTCCCACAAAAACGCCTGACTTTCGAAGTAACCGGTTTTAGCCCCATAGGGGGCGGTAGCAACAGTCTCATCGCGGGCATGTTGCTGAAACCCTTCAGTGAGCGCCACAAGACGGCCAGTAAACTGAAACCTCTGGTGCAGCGTAAATTCTCTGCCATTGCGGGCCTCAAGGCGGCGGCATTCACTCCGCCTCCTCTGCCCGGTTCAACCGGTTTGTTCCCAATCGATTTCATCATAACCTCTGCTAGCTCCTACGAGAAACTAAACGCTATAGCCCGGGAAGTGACGGCACTGGCCCGCAAGAGCGGGAAATTCCTGTTTCTGCAAAAGAATCTCAAGATCGATCAGCCCCAGCAGATCATCGAAATCAACCGCAAACTGGCCTCGTCACTGGGAATCAGTATGCGGCAGATCGCCCGAAGCCTACAAACCATGCTCTCAGGCGCTTACGTGAATCGCTTTATCATGAACGGCTATGCCTATCAGGTCATCCCCGAAGCGCCGTTGAAATATCGCGCCGATCAACGTGCGCTGAAGCGAATCTATGTACGGGCCACCCATGGTGAACTAATGCCCTTGGCCAATCTGGTTCATTTCAGGACGCAGGTCATCCCGGAAAGCCTGCCTCAATTTAACCGCCTAAACAGCGTGTCTCTGCAAGGTGTCCCCTTCCCCGGCGTTTCGCAAGGTGAAGCTTTGTCACTGCTGAAACAATTCACCCTGCAGGTCGCGCCCACCGCCGGCATCCATTACGGTGGATCATCCCGGCAATTCATCCAGGCCGGTGATGCTTTCCTGATTTCCGTAGCCCTCGCATTAATCCTCATCTATTTGTTGCTTTCCGCCCAATTCAACCGTTTTCGGGATGCATTGATCATCATGTTCACCGTACCCATGTCCGCTGCCGGAGCTTTGCTGTTCATGGATATTGGCTTCGCCAGCCTGAACATCTATACCCAGATCGCGTTGATCACCCTGATTGGCTTGATTACCAAACAAGGTATTCTAGTCGTGCAATTTGCCAACAATCTGCAACGCACCGAAGAGCTCAATAAACTAGAGGCCGTGAAAAAAGCCGCCAGTATCCGCCTGCGTCCCATCCTCATGACCACCCTCTCGCTCGTATTCGGCGTCTTTCCACTGATCTTTGCTGCCGGTTCCGGTGCACCACCACGTAACCAGCTTGGTCTGGTGATCGCCTCGGGGATGGGGATCGGTGCCCTGTTCAGCCTTTACATCGTGCCGCTGATGTATTTTTATCTGGCTCGGGATCATGCCCGTATCACCACGCAGGAAACCACCCGGATTCAGACACTTCAACTTCTGGATAAGCGTTCAAATAATGAAGATAAGCGAGACGATCATGCCTGAACTGATTCCTGTAACCTGCATGACATGAAAAACCCCAATAATTTGCTAACCTTTCTCACTGAAACCCTAAAAAAGGGAATGGCATGCTACAACAGACGAAAGATTTTCACGATTGCGCGGTCTGTGAATTCTGGCAAGGACTCAGGCGATTAGATGAACGGTGCCAGCATGTTAGCATACCGCCTTTTGGTGAAGGGCGTTGCACCCTGCATGATGGACCTTATTCCCATTTAATCGTCAATGCCAGTGGTGCCTGCCCTAAATGGCAAGCATGGCATTCACTAATATGAGAACCGCATGATAAAATGGTTGGATCCAGTCGATATTCACGATCAGGGCTCTGATTTCGATCTTGCGTTCGAGGCTGGTTATAATTTTCTGAGAACTATTTTGGAGAACATCATGAGTAATCCCGTCAAAACCAGTAAGACATCAAGCAGCGACACAGCCAAACCATCCGCCAAGGCGGCTCCAAAGTCGGCTGCCCCACGGCGCACCAGAAAAACCGGATCTGCTCAGACAGCCAAAGCCAACAAGGCCGGCTCCAGCAAATCGGCTGCCCCTCGCTCCAAATCCACCCGTACAAAACCTCCGACAAAATCAGGGACGGCTAAAAAGGTTACCCCGGTCGAGAACAAACAAACTATCTCCCGCCCTAAAAAAGAGCAGTCCAAACTGCCCTTGGCATCCACCGAGGTTTCCCCGGAACAACGCTATCTGATCATTGCCGAGGCAGCCTATTACATTGCGGAATCCCATGATTTTGACAGCAATCGGGCTCTTCTGGACTGGCTGGAGGCAGAAGCGCAAATCGATCATATGCTGGTCGATCTGATAAATTCAGATTGATCTCATCTCTATCGGCAATCCGCCCCGTGCTTGCAAAACCGGATACATTCGTTAGCTCCGGGGTTGATGAAAAACCCTGATTGAAGAGGGCAGTATTATGGTTATTCAATTCGGCGATCGTTCCACAGCGCTGCTAAAAGTATCCAATAGCCTTCTTTATTCACGAACTAAGGCCGCCTACTCTCTTGCCCGAAACCCATCGGACTATCGGGGATAGGGCAGCGAAGAGATAAGGCAATGCCAATTCAATGGATTTGAGGTGAGTTAAAGTTCCTTCCAGTACGCCGTCCAATCCTGCAATCACTTCGGGGCCTGTGTCCGGGGACTCTCGCCATGAAATAACCTTGTGCCCATGATAGCGTCAATCGGCTCTGAGGCCCTGCGCGCTATACCACACAGCGAGACCAAAGCCCACCGAGCAAACCCCGTGCATTGAAGGCTTCCTGGGCAGGCTCATCTGTTCTCAATTGCCCAAAATACGATAAGATTTCTTTATTTTAACAAATAAGCTTACAGATGCTGTAACGAAGCTTATAACGATAAACGGGGAGGTGCTGGATGCGCGGCTGATCCGGGGCAGCATCCCCTACGCCGACCCACTGATTCGTATCGACTGGGATTCCCTCAGTCTGTCTGACTGGTGGCTACCTCGGGCGGCATTGGGCCTGTGTGGCAGCGAGGCATTCGAATCTTTGCCAGAGGCGGTGCACAAGCGGGCCTCACACCTCGAATTCATCAATTTTATCGAAAAAGCATTATGGCTGGAAGGTATTTTCATGACCCGGATCAGTCATGGACTGGCAGATTCCCTGGATGACCCCACCGCCACCACCTATCGCTTGCATGAACTGCGTGAGGAAGCCAGGCGCAGCCTGATGTTCCTTGAGCTAATCCGGCGCAGTAGCTACGCTTTAGATGCCTCCCTGTTCTGGTGCCCGCGGCTAGCCACCTGGGTGGGGCGCTATGCTCCTTATCAATCGCCGGTATTTTGGCTCGCAGCCATCATTGGCAAACAGGTGCCGGATCAGATGAATTATTTCATCCATCGGCGCCATCAGGAAATTTCCCCCGCTATTTATGCCGTAATCACCACTCACGCCATCGACGAGGCCCGTCATATCGCCCATGCTTACGCCAGTTTTCAAGGTAGCCTGCGTCCGGGCTTAAAATCACTGCTACAAGCTTATCTACCATTTTTAAATCGTATTTTCTACCCGTTTGTCGAGGCCTTTTTTATCTGACTCCGGCGGGCTATAGTCAACCCGCGCCGCAACACCTTCATCGAAACCAGCATTCAGAGTACGTTTGACAAACTGGGCCGTCATGGCGTTAAAGTAAGCTGGTGTAATCGCGGGTGCGTACTTAAACAGAAACCATCAGGGCTTGCGTGGACGAGTCATAAGCAAGGCGAACTCATCCAGGGTTTGCTGTTCTTTCCGATTCATGCCCAGGTGTTCATCATGTTGGTAACGACCAATCAGTTTACCCAGGGCCGCCTGTCGGCTATAGTGAGCCTGCCATTCCTCCTGGGCCAATTGTTCCAGGTGGGTTATCTGTTTGAGTGCTTGCCGCTGTTGTTCGATAGCCCCACTTAGCTGCCCCATGAACAGCCGATAGGATTGTAGCTCGTGCAGAGCGCACCCCTGGCCTTGCATACGCTGGGCATATTCACGCTCCCAGGTTAGCAATTCATCCAGTCGCCGCGTAGCCGCAGCGACCTCTTCCCGTCGCACCTGCCAATTCCTGGCAGCCTGATGTTCAGCTTCAAGGGCCAACTGGCGCACGGGTTGCAGTCGTTTCGATCGTGGCTTCATCGCAGCGCCTGATTGCGCAGATAATAATCAAGTCCCTGAGCAACATCCGCTGTATTAATGCGTGCCGGTGGCTGCTCGACTGCGGCAGGGGGCGCAAATAGCGCATGTAGGGACTGCACACTTTCCGTAAACTCACATCTTTGTTGCATGTCCTGGCGCAGATAGGATTCCAGTTGTGGATAGCGAGCAATCGCCTCGTCCACCAAGGGATCGGAACCCATTTGATAAGCCCCCACCTGAATTAAGTCCCGATGCTGGCTATAGGCGGCATAAAGCTGGCGGAATCGCCGAGCATGCGCCAAATGGTCCGGCACAGCAATCTCGGGCATGACCCGCGAAATCGAAGACTCCACATCGATTGCAGGATAGCGATCTCGTTCGGCGATCTCCCGCGATAGGATGATGTGCCCATCGAGAATGGCGCGTGCGGCATCGGCAATCGGTTCGTTCTGGTCATCGCCTTCCACCAACACGGTATAAAAGGCGGTAATCGAGCCAGTACCTTCCGTTCCATTGCCGGCTCGCTCCACCAGTTGGGGTATGCGGGCGAATACCGAGGGTGTATAACCTTTTGTCGCCGGTGGTTCACCGATGGCCACTGCAATTTCGCGCTGCGCCTGGGCGAAACGGGTCAACGAATCCATCAATAGCAGAACCTTTTTCCCGCGATCGCGAAAGTATTCGGCCAACGCTGTGGCATACCAGGCTCCGCGCAGGCGAAGCAAGGGCGAGGTATCCGCAGGTGCTGCGATGACCACGGAACGGGCCAGGCCCTCCTCTCCCAGAACGTTCTGTACGAACTCCCGAACCTCGCGGCCACGCTCACCAATCAGACCCACCACGGTAATGTCCGCTTCCGTGAAGCGAGTCATCATACCCAGCAAAATGCTCTTGCCCACTCCACTACCGGCAAACAAGCCCATGCGCTGCCCCCGGCCCACGGTCAACAGGCCATTGATGGCGCGAATACCCACATCCAGTGGTTCCCGGATCAGTGCCCGGCTTAAGGGGTTTATGGGTGTTCCGGCCAAATCGACTTCATCAGGTAAAAAAGGCATGGGCCGACCATCCAGTGGCTGCCCGGTAGCATCCAGCACCCGACCCAACAGAGCTTCCCCCACGGGGATCGTGTGCGCCGTACCTAAAGGCACAACGCGCGCATTCGGCGTCAGGCCACGAATATCTCCCACCGGCATCAGATAGGTGCGGCCTTCGGCGAATCCCACCACTTCAGCCTCGACACCCTCGCCTTGACCGAGAATCACACAGCGCCCACCAATCGGCATCTCCAGCCCGACTGCTTCCAGCGTCAGGCCCACCATGCGTATCAGACGCCCTTCGGGCACCAATAAAGGTGTCCGGCCTACGCGGAATTCGGCCTGATGCAGCGCATCGATCCAGTGTTGTGTCCGATCATACTGCCGGTGTACCGTCATGCTACTGTGCTCGCGGCGCGTGTATCACCCAAAACTGCAGCGATCACCTTGTTGAGCCGGCTCTCCACCGTGGCATCGATTTGCCCCGTTTGCGCCATGATTCGACAGCCTCCTCGCGTGAGCGCCGGGTCCTCAGCGATTCGCCAGGCGCGCTCGCCCTCTCCTTCCGGGAGCGTTTCACGAACTAATTTAGCATCCAGTGGGTGTAACTCAAGACGCACATCGGTCGTTTGGGATGGTAATAGTTTCAGGGCTTCACGAATTACCCCAACAATCTCACCCGGTGCGGTTTGCAACTCCCGCCGAACGATATGCCGGGCAATCATCGTGGCTAGATGTAAAAGTTCTCGTTCGACACTCTGATCGAGGACATCCAGAGGACGGGCAATGCTGTCTATGAGTACGGCCAGGCATTCGGCTTGTTGGCGAATTTCTTCGGCTGCCGCTACCCGACCCTCCTCCTGGCCACTTTGAAAACCTGCCGCTCTTGCCGTGGCTTCCAGTGTAGTTAGTTTTTCCGCAGTCAATGGTTGTAGTATCTCCGGCGACAGCGAAGAAGCGGCCACTTTTATGCGCTCTTCATCCCCTCCCATAGAGTATGGGGATAAGTCCTCTACTGCGCCACTCGCATTCATTTCAGGCGCCTGCCACACGGCTACTGTACTGACTTCTGCCGGATTCAGGATACGCTTCACCATGAAATCAACCTGATGCAACCTGAAGGCGGCGGGCCTGAAGCAGACAACGCCCGGACTGACCGTAGGCTGCCACAGGCTTCATGACTTCGTCAGACGAAATCATCGCCGCCCCTGCCTCCTAAAACCAATTCTCCCGTATCGGACATCCTCCGGGCGATGGATAGAATTTCCTTCTGGGCGACTTCTACTTCACTGACCCGGACCGGGCCCTTGGTTTCTAGATCGTCACGCAACATTTCAGCAGCTCGTTTGGAAATGTTCTTAAATACCTTCTCGCGCAACGGTTCGCTGGCACCTTTAAGTGCAGTCACCAGGGTTTCCGAGTTCACTTCACGCAACAATGCCTGCATGGATCGATCATCCAGCTCAGCTAAATTATCAAATACGAACATAAGGTCCTCGATAGACTGGGCGGTATCGGGATCGACCTGGGTCAGGTTTTCCATGATCGTCGTCTCAATACCGGAATCCATGTAATTGAGAATTTCCGCAGCTGTTTTCAGCCCACCCACAGATGAGGACTTAGCTCCGGTATTGCCGGTAAATTGCCGCTCCAACACTTGATCGAGCTCCTTGATGGCCTGCGGTTGCACCGTATCTAACATGGAAATACGCAAGACAATATCCGAACGAATATTTTCCGGTAGATTGGTCAGCACTTCTGCCGCCTGATCCGGATCCAGATAACTCAATACCAGGGCAATAATCTGCGGATGTTCGAGACGCACGATTTCCGCAATCGAACGTGCATCCATCCATTTCAGTTGATCCAGCCCATGCGTTCCCTGGCCACTGCTGATCCGATCGAGGATACTCCCGGCTTTGTCTTCACCAAGCGCCTTGACCAGAACACTGCGCAAGTATTCATCATTGCCAATACCCAATACGGTCTGCTCCTCGAGCACATTTAGAAATTCCTCGACTACCTGGCGAACGGTCGATTTAGTCACTCCACTGAGGGTGCTCATGGCAGAGCCGATTTTCTGCACCTCGCGCGGCCCCATATGTTTCAGTATCTCAGCCGCAGTTTGTTCTCCCAGTGTCATCAGTAAAATGGCCGCACGTTGAGATCCCTCAAGCTGAGAGCTGGCAGGATTCTCAGAAGTCTTGGCCATCGTTCAATACACCAAGTCAGCCAAGCCGATCGCAGCGCAGGATACCCTCTTAAATGGATCACCCATGATCGCCCACCCATGATTTGACCACCTGGGCCACCAGCTTGGGATCCTCTTGCGCCAGTTTGCGTGCATTGTCCAGGCGCATCTGATAATCCGGCCCTGATGACGCCCTCTCCGCTGATTGGGTCTGAATCGAAACCCGATCCTCATCCAACTCACCCGCGCCCGCCATAGTTTCACCTCCTTCACCGACCACCCCTTTCCCGGTCGACTGCGCCGGTTTTGTCAGACCACGTAACAAAGGTCTGAGCACACCCAGCATGAGAATCAGGATACCCACCCCACCTAACAACCATTTAACCAGACGCATCGCCCAGGGCTGCTGCCAGAGTGGCGGCCCGCTGATAGCCGGTTCCACAGGGGTCGATTTGAATGGTACATTGATGATGCTAGCCGTATCGCCGCGTGCGGCGTTGAAACCAACGGCTTCCTTGACCAGATTAGTAATATTTGCTAGCTCCTGCTTACTCAGCGGTTTGCTGAGGATCTTTCCCTTGGGGCCCTTGACCGCCTGATAATCGATCACGACCGCCACGGAAATCCGTTTGATTGCACCGGGTGCCTGCTGAATATGCTGTATTGTGCGATCAATCTCATAGTTTTTAGTTGCGGCCTTGCTTTCCGAAACCAAAGGAACCTGCTTTTTACTGCCTGGGGAAACCGCGTAACCCCCTGCGGACTTGCCTGCCGATCGGGCAGCTGGAACACCGGCTGGAGGTGGCTGGTTGGTCAATGATCCAGGCACTCCCCCTTTGGGTTTTTGCCATTGCAGATTTTCTGAGGTCTGTTCGCTGCGAATGACCTGGCTCTTGGGGTTGTAAGCCTCGCTGGTGGTATTGATGAGCGCATAATCAAGATCAGTAGTGACTTGTGCCCGCACACCCTTTACCCCGACCACCGGCGCCAGAATCCGGTCGATACGGCGCTCATATAAATGATCCAGGCGGCGCGTCAGCGCATATTGAGCAGTGCTCAGGGAAGCACCCGAGGATGCGCCTCCAGTACCATTCTGGCCGGTCAGCAAATCCCCTTGCTGATCAACGATCGTCACATTCTGTGGCTGCAAGCCGGGGACCGATGAAGCCACTAAATGAACGACACCCGCCACTTGTGCTGCAATCAGGGTGCGGCCCGGATAAAGATTCACGAGCACGGAAGCAGAGGGTTTGGGGCTATTTTCGATAAATACCGATTGTTTGGGAATTGCGAGATGTACCCGATCGCTGGCAATACTGTTTAAGCTGGCAATGGTCCGTTCCAGCTCCAGCTGCAGGGCTTGGTTGTACCGTATCCGTTCCATAAATTGGCTGAAACCAAACAGTCCCTGCTGTTTATTCAGCAAGGCGAAACCGCTACTGGTACCATGCGGCAATCCTTTGGTGGCGAGCCTGATCCGTGCCTGATAGAGGTCGGACTGGGGAACCAGAATAGCCCCCGTGGCCGGGGAAACCCGGTAGGGTATCCCGACCTGCTGAAGAGCCTGAGTAACCTGACCTGCATCCTTGGGGGCCAGATTGGCGTAAAGCAGGCCATAATTAGGTTGTTGTGCCCACAGAATAATCGCCGCACCCAGCGCAACGCTGGCCGCGAGACCGAACATGACACCAATCTGGCGAAGTGCGGGGAGTTTTGTGAACGCCTCGAACTGTTGTCGTAAAGTATCTGGATTCAGCAGGGCCATCAGAACATTTGCCCCCGCTTAAACCTGCATGTTCATGATTTCCTGATACGCGGAAACCAGCTTGTTACGCACCTGGGTCATAGCTTCAAAAGACAGGCTGGCCTTTTGCAGTTCGACCATGACTTGGCTTAGATCTACATTGGGGCTACCCGCTAAAAAACTCTTTTCCAGTCCATTCACCTGTTGTTGAGTTGTGCTGACGTTATTGATCGACTCAGCCAGTAATTTACCAAAATCGGGCTTGGTGACATTTTCTGCCGCCATCGGTGCAATACCGCCATCTGCCACCGCCGCCATCGCTCGCATTTGGGTTAATATCTGATTGATCCCTATATCACTCATCGCAATCACCTCAAAAATACTCAATGCGAGAGACCCGCAATAGATTTAAATGCAATATTTAGGCCGTCACTCTGGAATAGTGACCCCTGCCTCCCTGAGTTTAGCCAATTTATAACGCAAAGTCCGTGGACTGATCCCGAGGCGCTCAGCAACCCGTTTACGATTACCCTTGGCGGCACGTAGGGTTTCTAGAATCAACGTGGTTTCCCGGTGACGCAGATCCTCTTCCAGTGCCGGGGCCAAAGCAGTGGAAGATAGCTCGGAAGACACCGTTGAATCCGTCATAAATGCACCGTCAGGCGATTCAAAAAAAACTTGTGGCGCCTGAATTTCGTCACCCACACATAAAATAAGGGCCCGCTGGATGACATTATCCAGCTCCCGCACATTGCCCGGCCAGTCATAGGCCAGCAGACATTGTTCCACCTCGGGTGACAGGGTCATGGTAACCGGCGTATGGCGTGCCAGAAACCGATACGCCAAGGGCAGGATATCTCCCCGTCTTTCACTGAGACCCGGCAGATGTAGTGGAAACACGTTCAAGCGGTAATACAGATCCTCGCGGAATCGGGAGGCGGCCACCTCCGCACGCAAGTTGCGATTGGAAGTGGCAAGTACGCGCACATCGAGATTGATAGGCTTGCGCCCACCAAGACGCTCCACCTCACGCTCCTGCAAGACACGCAGTAATTTGGCCTGTAATCCAAGATCCAGTTCGGAAATCTCATCGAGCAGCAACGTACCCTTATTGGCTTGCTCGAACTTACCGGGACGGGATTCATAGGCTCCGGTAAAGGCACCTTTCTCATAACCGAACAAGATGGCCTCGAGCATGTTTTCCGGGATAGCGGCACAATTAATAGCAATAAATGGCATCTGCATCCGTGCGGAGTGGCGATGGATATAGCGGGCAAAAACCTCTTTTCCACTACCCGATGACCCGGTAATCATCACCGTGGCATCGGTTTTCGCAACCCGATCAGCCAATGTCAGCAATTCCAGAGTGCGCGGATCACTGGCAATGAGCGCACTTTCATCGACCTCCTCCGGCAGCAGCCGACTCGTCATTTCCACCAATACCGAGGCTTCAAATGGCTTGACCAGATAATCTGAAGCACCCCAGCGCATGGCGTCAACGGCTTTCTGTATGGTGCCATAAGCCGTCATCAGCACAACGGGCAGATCGGAATATTGCTGCCTGATCCGCCGTAGCAAAGTTTGCCCATCCATTTCCGGCATTTGCACATCGGTCACCACCATGCCAATTTCCTCGCTCCGAATCTGGGCCAGGGCCTGGCGGCCGTTTTGTGCCCCCCGGGCATGAAAACCCGCCAACTCAAGGGTATCACACAAGGCTTCCCGCAAATCTGCATCGTCCTCGACAATGAGAACAGCCAAATATTCACCCATCGTCATTCCTCTGATCCGGCCATTCCGGTACCGGTAAACGAAGGCAGAATCGTGCGCCTGAAAGCCGCCGGGGAATCTCCTGGCGTACCTCGCCCTGATGGGCCTCCATCACCGCCCGGACCACCGCCAACCCCAGGCCGGTACCCTGAGTGCGGGTGGTAAAAAACGGCTCAAAAAGACGATCAGTAATCGCTGCATCGATCCCGGGACCATTGTCTTCCAGCGCAATTTCGACCCAGCCACCGGTGTGCCTTTCAATGCTAAAAAAGAGCTCCAGTCCCGGCCCTCCCGCCTGGATAGCATTGTTAACAAGATTCAGCATCGCTCCCGCCAAAGCAGATTGCTGGCAGGGCAAATGAAGATTCGCTAGTGTGGGAGATTGCCAATGCAGTTCGAAATGCACATCACTGGCCGTGATAATCGGGGCGGCCAGTTCCAGTAACTCGTCGATCAATCGACCCAGGCGACAGGGCGTGAGTTCGCCCGCTCCTCCGCGAACGAATTGCAGCATATCCCCCACCAGGCCTTCAAGATGACTGATGCGCCCCTTGATTTTACCAACCACCCGGCAGCGTTGTTCCGCACTGACATGAGCTTGTTCCAGGTGGCCGAGATACAACAAGACGGCAGCGAGCGGCGTGCGGATTTGATGGGCGAGTCCTGCGATCATCTCGCCCATGGCAGCCAATCGGTCGTTGCGATCCAGGCGTTCCTGGAGCGCACGGGCTTCAGTCACATCCTGGAACAGCATGATCTCACCGGGCTCTGATTCCAGGGCGCGGCGCGTCAAACCGAGCCTTCTGCCGGAGCGGTGATGTAATTCACCGCTTGCCGGGGCGGGTGCGATAAAGCGCTGCTGCAAAAGGGTTTCCCAGGCAACATCCAGCACGGGTTCCTCAAGGAATTCCAGTGCCGTGGGATTTGCCTCGCGAATTACATTCCGGGCATCCATTACAATGACCCCTCCGGGCAGCACTTCCAGCAAGCGACTCAGGCGGTTGGCAAGGCGTTCCTTTTCTGCCAACTGCACCAGACGCTCCGAACGAGCAGCGGCCAGCTCTGCGTTTAACAACTCAACCCGCTGTTCCAGCTCATGATAAGAGTGTGCAAGGTCTGCAGAAAGCTGGTTGAATTGGGCAAAGGCATCCGCGAGCGCCCGCTCTCTGGCTTGATGCAACACTTCCTCATTCATCGATTGACTCGCATGGATCGGAAAGAAATCCAATCAAACTATTTCGTCGTTGCGCTGAATATCATATTTCCGCATCTTTTCGACCAATGTCGTTCGCCGCATACCCAATCGTTCGGCAGCCCGCGCCACCACGCCATCCACATCATTCAATGCCTGCCGAATAAAGCTCATCTCCAATTGTCCTAGATATTCTCGCAAATCGAGGCTCGCTTCCGGTAAGCCCATCGGCATAACGCCAGGATGGTTTTCCGGCTCATCAAGCATTCCGGTCGGATCGATACCCACCCGATCCAGGAGACGTTTGGGTAAATCTGTGAGTGTGGCCTGACCATCCGGCACCATGATTGACAGCCGTTCAAGCAGATTCGCCAGTTCACGTACGTTACCCGGCCACTCATGATGCTTGAGGACCTCGATCACCGCCGGGGTCAGCCCGATACCCGGACGCCCCTGCTTTTTCAGCCGCATGACCAAGTGTTCAATCAACAGAACCAGATCCTCCCGGCGGGCGCGTAACGGCGCCACTTCCAGTGGAAAAACGCTCAACCGGTAAAAAAGATCTTCACGAAATCTGCCGGCTTTAATTTCCGTTTCCAGATCCCGATGAGTTGCGGCGATAACACGCACATCAGCCTCGATGCTCTTGTTGCTTCCTACCCGTTCGAAACGCCGCTCCTGCAAAACCCGGAGTAGCTTGACCTGCATCGGCAAAGGCATGTCACCGATTTCATCCAGAAACAGTGTACCACCCCGGGCCAACTCAAAACGCCCCTGGCGCGCGGTGATCGCACCGGTAAATGCGCCTTTCTCATGGCCGAAGAGCTCACTTTCGAGCAGCTCGGTGGGTATCGCGCCGCAATTAATAGCGACAAAGGGGCGATCACGCCGGGGAGACAGATAATGGATGGCTAAAGCAACCACCTCCTTGCCTGTTCCCGTTTCCCCTTGTACCAAAACCGTGGCTTCAGTTGCTGCAACTTGCTGAATCAGGGCCCGCAATTGGCGAATGGCCCGGCTTTTACCCACCAAAGCGCGCACCAGCCGGGAATCTTCCAAAGCACCCGTGACTCTCCGACCCATGTGGCAGGTCATCCTGTCCAGAGCGAGAGCGAACTGACCGGGATTCAATGGCCAAGGTAATACTTCCAGTGGAACCCGCCCCAAATCAATTTCGGTTTCCCCAATGATGAGCACAGGCAGATCCGGTGCTTCTTGTGCCAGCCACTGCGCTATCTCACGCTGGATCTCCCGATCTGGCTGCACAACGGCATCGACAATCAGCGACCCTGGCCGAACTGGTTGCGTAACCGGCCATTGCTCCACTGAATAACCATGGAATTCAAGAATATGGCGTAACCGCTGTGCCCGATCTTCAGTGGCTGAATACAGCACCATCAAGGATGAATCAGCCGATTCATCCAACAATAGAGAACCCGCCTCTGAGCATTTTTCTTCCTTAATAATGGCTTACCCAAAAATCGATACCTGATATCGAATACTTATGGCAAGTATCCGGTTTCATCATTCTCTTGTGGATGAACAGACATCAAGTGGATTATCCGGCCTATCCCTTGTGTGGTTGGGTCATCATAAACAGTACCCACTGAAAGCATCCTGCCCGTATCGTGGAATATTGCCGAAATCTTCCAGGATTGTCAAAAAATTATCGCTATCATTGATATTAGAGAAAAATCATCGTCAAATTTCAGCCGCCCCGCCGATTAGCGATTGATCGTCTGTGGTTCCTGAAAATCAGCTTGGCTAATCCATCGCGCACCTCATCCGCCATGCCTGCAAATCCAGCAACCAGGCGCACCCTGCCCTCCAGGGGGGCGACCGCCTTTATTTGTGCGGGTAAACGCAAGGGCTTGGGAACTTCCGGGCGTAAGTACAACCCGATTAGCACGGGCTGTCCTGGTATGAGGTCAGCCAAGGGTCCTGTTTGTCGCTCGGTCCAATGGATGCCCCGCTCGGAAAAGGCGACCGGATTCGGGTCTGGAACATTCAGTTGCCGTGCCAACACTTGACCCACGAGATCGAGCACCAGGCTCATTTTGACATCCAGGCGATTGATGGCCTGTAACAGTTCAGTACTTGTGTCGACAGCCGGGTTGATGTATTCATCCAGGGCAATCAATTGGCGCAGCAACTCAGCGTTTTCTTCATTCAGCTTAAATAACGACGGCTCGTCCGGCGGAGCATCCAGAGATCTCCAGGTGATCGGCAGATCCCCATGATAAACAAGACCCTCTCCCAGCGCATTATCTGCATTTTTTAGCATCTTGAACCGCCCGGTGGGGCGCCCGTGCCCGGTCATCAATGAAGCCGAAGTATATCATCTATCCGCCTGACCAGACGCAGTCAGCTTCCGCATACAGGGGCAGCAAGGAAACCGGCAGCGACAGGCTGCCCGCTCGCATCATGCCCCCGCGGTTTCTCCATAAGCATGTGCCGCGCGCTGGACCAGCGTGACGTGGCGAAAATCACATAAAATATCCTGTTTCCTCTGTTCGATTGTCGCTACAGCCTGTTCATTGATATGTAGAAGCTCCTGGAGCGCAATGCGCACTGCGGCTATCTCATCGGTGTGCCAGGGATCGGCCAGCAATCTCTCCAGACGCTCACGTAAATCTTTTTCCCATGCCGTCATCCGCATCCAGTCATCTGCTTTACGAGACCGTTCGAGCAAGCCCCGGCTTTCGCTAACCAGTCGATTCAAGGCCCATAATCGGGATGGGGATATGGCCTCCTTCATTTACCGGCAGCCTGCCCGTCAACCTGAGGAGCGATCGCATCCCATCCTTGTTTGATCTCTCGTAACAAAGCGGAAACCTCGTCTAGCGCAACGGGATCACTATAGGCATTAGCCACCGCCAGACGGCGAGTCATATAGTCATACAATGTATCGAAATTATGTGATATTTCTGCCCCTTTTTTGTGATCAAGCGCGGCGCGCAAGCCTTCGATAATTCTAAACGCATAAGTAATCGTTTGCGCCTTTAATGGAATATCGTTGCGCGATAAAGCCGCGCTGGCCTGGCCGATACGATCCAGCGCCCCTTGCATCATGAGCTGAATAATCCGGTGCGGGCTGGCATCAATAAGTGAACCTTCGATGCCCGTATCCTGATATTTACTGAGTGCGCGCTGGGTTAGAGAAGACATCGGTTACTCCCGTTGATTGAATCAGGTTTAGGGTCACGTCACTATCCACCTATTTTTGATGATGAACCGCTGGAGTAGCCTGCCGGTAGCAGGCTTGCCAACTGAACGGTTAAGTAGGCGCTGGTATTTTTGTAATTTGCAACCAGGGTGTCCATGGTTGAATACTGCTGTAAAAGCATCGACTGCTGCTGTTTCATCTGTGTGCCGAGCGTGCTGAGCCTTGTTTGCAGTTGGGTTAGCTCCTTGTTTATGGTGTCAGTTTTGGCGGTCAGGATGCCATTGATTCCGGTCATAGGGCTAACAACGCTACCCAACTGTTTCCCAACACCCTGCAAAGTGGTGAGTATCCCGGAATAATTGCCGTTTAAAGCGCTCGTTAACTGACCGGAATCAAATTTCAGGGTGCCATTTCCGCTGGCGGTAATCCCCAGCGCCATCAGCGTATTATAATTTGCTGGCGCGCCAGTGATATTCTGCACTAATCCATTTTGTAGTTGGCTATTCAAGGTAAGCAAGGTGGCGCTGCCAAGCAAAGGCCCCGCCTGCCGGGTCTTGGCGTTGTAACTGTCATATTGATTAAAGCTGGCGACATACTGGTTATAGGCGTTGACAAAAGACTGCACCGCACTGACCGCAGTACCAGTATCCGTAGATACGCTAACGCTTGATGTCCCGGTGCTGTTGAGATTAAAAGTAACCCCCTGGACGACATTGGTAATCGTATTGCCTTGTGCGGAGATACTGATCCCATTCAAAGTCAAGGCGGCATTGGCTGCCGGGGTCGTCTGGGTCAGGGCGCCGGTAGTCGTGCTGCCGCCTGTATAGGTGAATGCCGATAGGGCGCTCGCCGCAGTGGTAATATTAAGCGCATGGTCCGTTCCGGTTCTGGAAGTCAGCGCCAGCTTGTAACCGCTGCCAGTATTGATAATCGTCGCCGAGACTCCGAAATGAGCCTGATTGATAGCACCGGCCACTCCTTGCAAGGTATTGTTGGAGCTGTCGATCGTGACTTGAGTCGTGGTGCTGCCACTTTGAGCCACAAAGCTGCCGGAGGCATAGCTGCCAAACTGAAAAGTGAGCGTACCCGTCCCCACTGTAGCCGTAGCAGCGCTAAAAGACTTGCTCGCCAGGCTTTCAGCTGCGGCCAACTGTGTGACATGGATCGCATACCGCCCTGGAGTAGCGCCCCCTTGAGTGCTCACCCCCAACACGGCGGGATTGGAAGCAGAAGCGGCATAACCAGGCGTCAAGTGGGTTAAAGCCGTCAGGGTAGTGCCAATGGCAGACACCTTGCCGCTTAGCATCCCCAGCGCGGAAAGCTCAGCATTCAATTGCCCGGATTGATTTTTGATGATTTGCTGTTGTGGTCCATATTGGGCCTTCAACAGCTGGCTTACAAGCTGGTTGACGTTGATCCCTGACCCAACGCCGGGTGAGCTGATAATGCCTGTGGCCATCGGGCTAACCTTCCCCAGCGCCCTGCGCTGCCAAATGATACGAAAATTATTGTGGGTGAGTGGCTGAAGTGGTTACCTGACTCAGCTTTTCAGCTTAACCCCGATAGTATTCAAATAGTTTTCTTTTTGTAAAGCCTGCGCCAATTGCACCATGTATTCCGGCGGAATCTGCCTCAACACCTGGCCGGTTTTCTGATCGACCACCTTGACAAGGGTTCCTCCGGTTGACTTGTCAACACTAAACAGTAATTCACGATGTTGGGACTGTAAATGATCGTTGACCTGGGTGACTGCCTGCTCAATCTGAGTCGTACTGGGCTTCTTTGGCAAGGTGGGCGGCACTATCATTTGGGGTGATGAAAGACTGTTGTTTTCGGCTACCGAACGGGTTTGCCCGGGCCGGGCCGGAAACCCGCTGACCAGACTCGACAAAGCATTCAAATCAATGGGTTGGTTCATGATCCTGCGCTCCTGCGCGGATAAGCAAGTTTGATCTCCGGGATCGGTCCTGGCATCGGGAGATTTAATCTCCCGATGCTTTCCGGCAAACCGATTGACTCAAAACCTATTTAAGCAAAGTGAGTGCCACCTGGGGCGCTGCATTGGCCTGGGCTACCATCGCCACACCCGCCTGCTGCAATACCTGGGCCCGGCTGAGCTGGGCTGTGACCTGGGCAAAGTTCGCATCGACAATTCGCCCTCGGGCTGCCTGGGTGTTGGTCGAGGCGCTCTGTAGATTAGAAATCGTTTGCTGGAAACGATTTTGAAGTGCCCCGAGCAACCCTCCAACCTGCGTCATCTGGGTTAATGCAAAATCAGCAATCTTGATCGCTGTTTGTGCCCCTTTATAGGTCAATACATTGGCTTCGTTCAGAGTTGTGGTGGTTGTACTTGAACCGGATGCTAACCCAATAGCCCCAAGCTGTGTCGAAGAGGCCCCAGGAGCAATAGTGATTGATCCATTCACCGTGGTATACAGCTCGATCCCGGCGGAGATCGTTCCCCCACTCGTAATTGCTGCACCAGTAGATCCACTGACAGCTGTAATGTTTGCCCCGGCAGAATCAGTTAAAGTAATACCGTTCGTAGCTGTTGCGGTGGCCGTCACGCCGGTTTGGGTACTGTACGCATTGATCGCTGTAGCTACATTGGCTGGCGTTGCTCCGCTGGCAATAGTGATCTTAATACTATCCAATGTGATACTGCCGCTGGCGCCTGAAAATGCGGCAACACCTATCGTACCCTTCGTTATACTGTCACGCTGGGCATAGACCTGACTTGCATTACTGACCTGATTGATCGCTGCAACGACAGCGTTCACCGATGTTGGCGCCGTCGCGAGAGTGACTGCAGCACCATTAATCGTGAAAGTCCCGGTTGCGTTGGTGCCAGATAAACTCCCAGTAGTGATACCACTACCCGTTACATAGCTTGCGCCCAAACTCTGGCCGCGGACATCCACTCCTTTTACGGTGATATTCTGGCTCACATCGGCTCCCGTCTGGAAAACCAGGCTACCCAAACTGCCATTGAGGATATTTTGTCCGTTGAACTGAGTCACCTGCGCCGTAGTGTTGACTTGAGCGATGTCCTGCTGCACTTGCCTGTTCAATGCCTGACGATCCTGGGCAGAATTGGAGGCATTGGAGGCCTGAACGGCTAAAGTCCGGATACTCTGGATTGATTGGGTGATGGTATTCATGGCGCCATTGGCGACCTGCGTAAAAGAGATCCCGTCATTGGTATTTCTTATAGCCTGATTGAAGCCGTTAATCTGCGTCTGCATCTGCTGGGAAATAGCATATCCGGCCGGGTTGTCCGCCGGACTGTTAATCCGTAGCCCCGAGGATAATTGTGCAATCGCCTGATCCAGCTGGCTGGAGGACTTATTCAAATTATTTTGCGCGGTCAAAGACGCGACATTGGTAAGTATGCTAAGAGACATGGTGTAACCTCCGTTACTGATTTGCCTTTAGGTTGCAAGCGGCGACCCATCCGGCCTCACGCAGGGGGCAGAACTATCAATCTGCCTACAGTTTTCTTATCGGCAGCTCTCAGGCAAACTTTAGCCCGGGAAAGCAAATTTCTCATCAGGCAGCCATCCCTGCATCCAAACTTCAAGATGCTGCTCCAGCAACCCGTGTTGACGTACATATTCACGCAGTGCATCGCCTTGCCTTGCGTTTTCAGCCTGATCATCAATATGAGCCCGGATGGCTTCCACCCAGTCTTTATAGCGGTTACGCACCCGCGTGACCGGATACGCTCCCTGATAGGGGGTAATATCCGTGCACACCACCGGATAACCAAGGATGCCGTATTCCAGTAAGCGCAAATGACTCTTGGCGTGATTAAAGGGCACCTCTTCCAGGGGCGCGAGCGCGAGATCAAGGTTTAAGCTCGCAAGCTTGGAGGGATAGTCATCCAGCGGCACCGGCGGATAAAATTCATGCACAAAGGCCCGTAACCGCTCGGGGCAGAGGCCAAGAAATACCCACTCCACTTCCTTTGCCAGCGCCTCGACCACCCCCTGGATCAGCTCCAGATCTCCGGTATGGCTGATGCTCCCCGCCCACCCGACGCGTGGCTTTCGCCCCGCGCGGCGCTGGGGCGTAAACCCTTCCCAACGTGCCGCCTCAAGATAGTTGGGGATCACGCGGATATCATCACTCAACCCCGCATAGGCTTCTGCCAGGGGCTCGGTCGCCACCACCAGGCGGTCACAGACTTTGATCGCCTGGCGCATCCGCTTGTACAGATATTTAGGCAGCTGCTTCTTGTGCACATTCTTGACCGGTACATTGGTAATTAAATCATCGATCTCGAAAACGCAGAAGATATGATTGAGCTGTTGATGCCTTTTGATCGCCTCAATCTGGTGCGGCTCGATTTGTCGTTGCAATACCAGCGCATCAGGCTTGATACGCGCCAATTCTACCGGGGTATAGATCCGGTCTGCTGCCTCTCCCTGAATCAGGCCCGCATTGATCAGTGCACGGGCGGGCGCCAGGATGCGATATTCACCGCACCCCATGTGATCCGCAGGCTGGGTGATGATGCGCGGTGCCGGGCGCCAGGCAGGATCCCAGCGAAGGGCCGGATCGGTTTCTTCCTGAAAATTAGTATCTGCCAACGACAAAAACCGGTTATAGGCGGGATCAGCGGCCAATTGCGGCAGCCAGCGCCGATACATCGTAGTCCGCTCCTGCTGGAATCGTTTGGTCTTGGCATTTTCTTCGGCTTTTTCCACCCCCGCAGTCTGACTTTTAGAACCCTCGTGCATCAAAATAGCTTGCGGAGTCCAGATAATTTTCTTTCCAAGTGCGCGGATTTTCAGACAAAGATCAATATCACTATAGGAAACACCAAGCTCCTTTTCATCCAGCCCGCCCACTGCTTCATAAAGAGATCGCCGCACCAGTAAACAAGCGCCGGTCACTGCGGAATAGGCTTGATCCACCTGCAGGCGCCCAAAATAACCGGGATCACTGGCATTCCAGCCAATAAAAGGATGCTCTGCAGGGCCTTTCAAACCCAAAATCACGCCAGCATGCTGAATCTTGCCATCCGGATACAGCAGCTTGGCGCCGACCACGCCAACCTCTGGCCGCAAGGCGTGCATCATTAAATGATCCAGCCATTCAGCATGTAGCGCCGCCGTGTCATTGTTGAGTAACAGCAAATACTCACCCCGAGCGGTGTTCGCGGCGTGATTGTTCATCGCGGAATAATTAAAAGGCTGCGGATAATCCAGCACCCGGATGCGGCCATCTAACTCCTCGCCTAACTGCCGTAAACCATCTAGAAATTGCACTGCCTCAGGCTCATCACTGCCATTATCAATGATTAGAATCTCGAAATGAGGCCAACCGGTTTTCTCGAACAATGACTTGATGCACCGCTCAAGCAGTGGAAACTGGTTACGGGTGGGGATCAGGATCGATACCAGCGGCTTGCTTTCATGGCAATAGCGCACTTGGTTGGTGGGTGATAAGTCTCCCGGCTCGACCACGGCTTTAACGCCTGTCCGCTTAAAATGGCGGATCAAAGCGTCACGGCCGGCGGCTAACACCTCATTGAGTGGGCGGCAAGTCAGGTTGACCGTTGGCTGATGGCTGATCAGTGGTCCTGGGACATGGCCGATAGCGCTTTCGCCTTGTTGCTCAAAAAGCCGCAGGATAAAATCGTATTCCTCGATACCCTCATAAGGTGGGCCAAAACCCTCCAATGCCATGAAGGTCTCCCGGCACACGGCAAAGGTATTCCCCGTGTAAGGCATGCTGCGCAAATAGTCGAGATTGAAATCCGGCTTAAAGAAAGGATTGACCGGTTTATCCTCGTCATTGAGCTGGGTTTCATCGAAATAAATGAGCTTCCATTCCGGGTGGCGATGGATCGCACGCATCAGCGTTGCAATGAGTGCCGGATCACAAACATCTCCTGTGCGCAAGAAAAGAATCCAGTCAGTATTCGTCTCAGCGGCAAGCCGATTGACTACCAGTAAATCCGGATCGTTATTTAGCGTCACTTTATCCGGAGGTACCCATTGAGCAGCCAGGCGATGCGCCGTCTCGCGCAGGTCTTCTTTGGAGTCAGGCAAACCACGGATGATGACTGCCAGAGATTGCACAGGAAGCAATGTCTCCTCTTTTGCCCAGGTTGCCTCCTGATTGATTGCCATCAATAATTTTGTTTCCTTTATTTTAGCCACTTCGTCTGATGCAGTCGATAATATTCGCGATCCCAACTCTAGATGCCTACTTCCTAAAGGCCGGGGGCAGACAGGTTTGAGAGCACTGTCACCGGCCAGTAATTCAATGCGACGGCGCCAAACACGGCTTTGCAATAAGGATTTCAGAGTTGCAAATCTACGCAGTACTGTGCCTGGAGTAATCGCCTCCATACAGAAGGATTTACCAAATTTACAGCGCGGGTTAATAACCGGCGGAGGCAACTCGTGCAGACAGCCTGCGCAGTCAACGGGCGCTACAATAGCAGTTTGCATAGCCGCATAGGGAACGCGCTGTTCGGGCGACGCCATGCCGTACAGACCTATCCCCGGCGTACCCACTGCCGCAGCCACATGCAACAGCAATGAGTCGGGGCCAATCAAACAGTCGGCCAGCGCAATGAGGGCTGCTGTGGTCAACAAGTCACCATGATTGACCGCACTGATCAAGCGTTCATGCTTGCTTACGGTTAGATCATTGCCAGCCCCGACAACCAGCACCCCAATATCACGCTGGTTGGTCAAAGTATCCAAAAACTGGGTCCAGTGTTCTGCGGGCCAACTACGATCAGGTGTTGTACAAAGATGGACGGCGACCAGATACTCGACACTATTCCACATCTCAAGCTTAGGCTCGATCAGAGTCAGGACAGCCTCATAATCCCAGCGGTTCGGGTACAGGCGCAGTCGCAGATCGTCTAGCATACCCCCTGTTTCTTCAATATAGGCATTCAGAATATGCTGAGTAGGACGGCGTTCATAAGCCTCGTCAAGATTGATCACTCGATCCTCCGGACGTGGCCGAAAACCCGAGCTGGTTGCCATCAATAGGTCGACGTCAGGATTATTGGCGAAAATATCATTGACGTCGGTGCTGACGACTAGCGTATAATCAGGGTGTCGATGCCGCAACGCATGTACAATCGGCGTTGCCTGCAAGGCATCTCCTCGGGCGTAGCGGCGCTGGACCACCAATCGCGGGCGGGGCATCGGTTGCCGTGGAAGTTCCAGCAACATGAAGTAGCCTTCATGTTTTGAACGATCTTCATGCCAATTTAATGGGCGAACCTGAGCAATATCAAACGCATGCTCGGTAAAACACGGGCGATCATAAGTGAAGTATTCGACGTACTCAAAGTGAGGCTCGATAAAACTACGGATACGCTCCAGGTTCCACGCACTCCAGTGGTTGCGATTCAGATGAAAACCATGCCAACGCTCACATGGTAAACTGATGATCATGCGCCCACCTAGCTTCATATGGCGCTTAAGTTGCTCCAGAAAGTACTCCGGATCAGGCGTGTGTTCGACCGTTTCCAGCGACAACACCCAATCGAAGGGTTCTGCATCGAGCTTTGCTAAATCACCGTGATAAAACTGCGCACGCGCATCGACATTGGAACGCCGTGCCAAATCTACTGTATCGGCATCAAGATCCGCCCCCAGATAGGCATTAATGGATGGAACCTCTTTAAGCAGCATGCCAGCGCCATAACCCGGCCCGCAGGCAACCTCGAGAACGCGTCCTGTGACATATGACGCCACAAAACGGTAGCGCCACAACAACTGGGCAATCGTCCAGTAGTTCTCCAAACCGGGACAAGAGCGACCGTCGCGTATGACTTCAGAATTAAGCTTCAATGCTTCTTTAAAACCTGACAACGTAAATAGCTGGCCTGACTGAAGCGCTTGCCCGGTAAGCTGGTTTAGCACCTGTTGTGATACCTCTCGCAACAAAACTGATGGCCAAACCGCAAAAGCCTGCGGCCAAACAATCAAGCTATCGCGAATGGGTAAACCTAAAGCAATAACAAGCTTGTCGCTGACGCGTATGTGGAAAATGAGATCTACGTAAGGAACACCCGTACTTCCCTCGAGTACAGTTTCATACCGAACTGCTACCAGGCTTGGCTTGCCGCCAAGCAGACCTCTGAGTTGTTCACCAGTGAAAAGCTGCCTTTCATCTAACTGTGGATCAAAATGCATGGCTTTCCTCGTTGCGGGAATAAAGAAGGGAATAAAGGGACACGGGGAATAAAGGGACACAATATCTATTCTTCCTTCTTTTTACGACCTGCTCGCTTGAGCTCCAGATCACGGCCAAGCCGTTGAGAGACTCTACAAATAAATCGTTTGCTGCCC
>VAOW01003498.1_pt1 | contig 29111 bp, 26 predicted proteins | sample 3393921 | NCBI WGS metagenome assembly VAOW01 (sample SAMN08290428, study PRJNA428436) | hydrothermal vent metagenome | isolation source: Deep-sea hydrothermal vent chimney | place: Indian Ocean: Southwest Indian Ridge | depth 2742 m m | reverse complement strand
TTGGTGCCGGGAGAGAGACTCGAACTCTCACGGTGTCGCCACCACCGGATTTTGAGTCCGGCGCGTCTACCAGTTCCGCCATCCCGGCCTGTCGGACGGGCTAGTATAAGCCATTCGGGCTCCCGGGCAAGCGCCGTCGGGGGGCGCCGCAGGGCGGTGTGCACCCTGCTCGTGCGTGATGCCGCTGTGCTACCATCGCGCCCCATGTTTCGGCGGGATTTCGAGTACCGGCTGCCGCCGGATCTGATCGCCCAACGTCCGCCCGACCGGCGCGGCGACGCGCGGTTGTTGTGTGTGGACGGTGCCGGCGGATCATTGCGCGACGGGGCCTTTCGCGAGTTGCCGGATCTGCTGCGCGCCGGCGACCTGCTGGTGTTCAACGACACGCGGGTGATCCCTGCGCGGCTCCATGCACGCAAGCCGAGCGGCGGGCGCGTCGAACTGCTCGTGGAGCGGATCATCGGGACGGATCGCGCGCGCGCGCGTCTGCGGGCGAGCAAAGCCCCGGCACCCGGGACGGCGCTTACGCTGGAGGACGGTACGCGGGTGATGGTGGGCGCACGCGAGGGGGACGCCTACCCGTTGCGATTCGAAGGCGCGCGCCCGGTATCCGAACTGCTGGAGGCGATCGGCCACGTGCCGCTTCCGCCGTATATCCACCGCCCCGACACGGGCGCGGATCGCGAGCGGTACCAGACGGTCTACGCCCGCAACCCCGGGGCGATCGCCGCACCTACGGCCGGTCTGCACTTCGACGCGACACTGCTCGAGCGGCTTCGCGAACGCGGCGTGGACAGCGCCTTCGTGACGTTGCACGTGGGCGCCGGCACCTTCCAGCCGGTGCGCGTGGAGCGGATCGAGGATCATCGCATGCATGCCGAGCGCGTCGAGATCGGCGCGGAGGTCTGCGAGCGGGTGCGCGCGGCGCGCGCGCGGGGCGGGCGCGTGGTGGCGGTCGGGACCACCGCGGTGCGCGGCCTCGAGGCCGCGGCCCGGGCCGGCTCGCTCGCCCCGTTCGACGGGGAGACGGATCTGTTCATCCTTCCCGGGTTTCCGTTCCGCGTCGTCGACGCGTTGATCACCAACTTCCACCTGCCGGCCTCGACGCTGCTCATGCTGGTGTGCGCGTTTGCGGGGCACCGGCCGGTGATGGACGCCTACCGTCACGCGGTCCGGGAACGCTACCGGTTCTACAGCTACGGCGACGCCATGTTCGTGACGCGCGCGGCGCAGGCAGCGACGTGACGGGCGCCATGCGCTTCGAGGTCCTGGCCTCGGACGGCGCGGCACGGCGCGCCCGGATGGTCTTTGCTCGCGGCTCCGTGGAGACCCCGGCGTTCATGCCCGTGGGCACCCGCGGCACGGTCAAGGCCATGACCCCGGAGGAGGTCGGCGGACTCGGCTACGAACTGATCCTCGCCAACACCTTTCATTTGATGCTGCGTCCCGGGATGGAGGTCATCGGTTCCCATGGCGGGTTGCACCGCTTCATGAACTGGTCCGGCCCGATCCTGACCGACTCCGGCGGTTTCCAGGTCTACAGCCTGGCCGGGATGCGGCGCATCGCCGAGGAGGGCGTGACGTTCCGCTCGCCGGTGGACGGCGCGCGGGTGTTCCTGGGTCCCGAGGAGTCGATGGCGGTGCAGCGCGGCCTGGATTCGGACATCGTGATGGCGTTCGATGAATGCACCCCTTATCCCGCGACCGAGGATCGGGCGCGCGAGTCCATGGAACTCTCCCGGCGATGGGCCCTGCGCAGCCGCCTCGCCCACGGGGATCGTTCGGCGTCGCTGTTCGGCATCGTGCAGGGCGGCATGTACCCGCAACTGCGGGCGGCGTCGCTGGAGGGACTTATGGAGATCGGGTTCGACGGCTATGCGCTGGGCGGGCTCTCGGTGGGAGAACCCAAGGAGGAGCGGCTGAAGATCCTCGCCGAAGTGCTGCCGCGGATGCCGGTCGACGCGCCTCGCTACCTGATGGGGGTCGGGACGCCGGAGGACATCGTGGACGCGGTCTGCCGCGGCGTGGATCTCTTCGACTGCGTGCTGCCCACGCGCAATGCACGTAACGGCTTCCTGTTCGTGCGCGGCGGCACCCTGCGCCTGCGCAACAGCCGCTATCGCAATGATACGGCCCCTCCGGACGAGACCTGCGGGTGCTACACCTGCCGGCACTACAGCCGGGCCTATCTGCGCCACCTGGATCGGTGCAACGAAATCCTCGGGTCGAGGCTCAACACGATGCACAACCTTCATTACTATGCACGGCTCCTGAGCGGACTGCGCGAGGCCGTTTCGGTCGGACGCTTGGCGGCGTTCGTGCGTGAATTCCATGCGGCGCGGGTGCAAGATGGCGAGAATGTGTCATAATGGCCTCTTCTCATGGCGCGGACGCCGGGGCGGAGGGGACGGGCCCCGCCGGCGATTGTGTGCCATTACCGATTCCGGATCTTCGACAAACCGATTTAAGGATACGGCATGAGCCTGTTCATTCCTGACGCCTGGGCGCAGGGCGCCTCGTCGTCCGGCAGCGATCCGCTGCTCAGCTTTCTTCCCCTGGCGCTGATCTTTGTGGTCTTCTATTTCCTGCTGATTCGTCCGCAGGCCAAGCGTGCCAAGGAGCACCGCAAGATGGTGGCCGCCCTGTCCAAGGGCGACGAGGTGGTGACCACCGGCGGTCTCGTGGGTCAGGTCACCGAGGTGGGCGAGAACTTCGTGAAGGTGGAGATCGCCGGCAACGTCCAGGTGCGGATCCAGCGGCAGGCGGTCTCGACCGTGCTCCCCAAGGGCAGCCTGAAGAGGCTCTGAGCGCCCGCGCGCGATGATCAATCAATACCCCTTGTGGAAGTACCTGCTGATTCTCGGCGTGCTGCTGTTCGGTATCGTCTATGCGTTGCCCAATCTCTACGGGCAGGACCCGGCGGTGCAGATCTCCTCCACGGCCGGCGAGCCGATCCGCTCGCCGACTCGCGACAAGGCGGTAGCCGCGCTGGAGAAGGCCGACATCCGCTACAAATCGGTCACCGAGCATGACGGGCGGCTCCTGATTCGTTTCCGCGACTCCGAGGCCCAGCTCCGGGGCCGCGACCTCCTGGAGGTCGCGTTGGGCGGCAACTACGTGGTGGCGCTCAACCTGGCACCCTCCACTCCGGGCTGGCTGCGCGCGATCAATGCGCGGCCCATGTACCTGGGGCTGGATCTGCGCGGCGGCGTCCATTTCCTCATGTCGGTGGACATGCGAGCAGCGCTTCAACAGGCCCTGGGACGCCACGTCGGCGACCTGCGCAGCCTGCTGCGGGACAAGCGCATCCGCTACCTGGACGTCTCCCGGAGCAAGGATGCGATTCAGATGAGGTTTCGCGACGCGCGCGATCTGGAGCGCGCACGCGCGCTGATCAAGGGTCGGAACCGCGACCTCGTGCTGAGCACGCCTTCGGGGGAAGGCGGATTCGCGCTGCGCGCGACGCTCAGCCCGGAGGAACTGACCAAGATCCGCGACTTCGCCGTACAGCAGAACATCACCACGCTGCGCAACCGCATCAACGAACTCGGCGTGACCGAGCCCATCATCCAGCAGCAGGGGAAGGACCGTATCGTGGTCGAACTGCCGGGCGTGCAGGATACCGCGCGCGCGAAGGAGATCATCGGCGCCACCGCGACCCTGGAGTTCCACCTGGTCGATGAGGAGCACAGCGTCGAGAACGCCGTCGCCACCGGCCGCGTCCCGGCGGGCGACCGGATCTACTACGACCGCCAGCACCGGCCGATCCTGCTCAAGCGGCGCATCATCATAACGGGCAACCAAGTCACCGACGCCGCCTCGGGTCTGGATCAGCAGAGCGGGCAGGCCGCGGTGTTCATCACCTTGAACGGTCGAGGCGCGCGGGTCATGGAGAACACCACGGCCAAGAACGTCGGCCGGAGTATGGCGGTGGTCTTTATCGAGAACAAGGTCGCGACCCACATGGTGAACGGCAAGCCGGTGCGAGTGACCAGGAGGGTCGAGAGCGTCATCAACGTTGCGGTGATCCGGGGCCGTTTCGGCAAGCGTTTCCAGATCACCGGCCTCGACAGCACCCAAGGGGCGCGTAACCTCGCACTGCTGCTGCGCGCCGGCGCCCTGGCGGCGCCGATGGAGATCATCGAGGAGCGCACCATCGGTCCCAGCCTCGGGCAGGAGAACATCCATCAGGGTTTCGAAGCGGTCGTGGTCGGTTTCCTCGTGGTGCTGCTTTTCATGGGCGTCTACTACCGGGCGTTCGGCCTGATGGCGGACCTCGCGCTGTTCTTCAACCTGGTATTGGTGGTGGCGCTGCTCTCGCTGCTGCAGGCGACGCTCACGATGCCGGGCATCGCCGGCATCGTGCTCACCGTGGGTATGGCGGTCGACGCCAACGTGCTTATCTATGAGCGTATCCGCGAAGAACTGCGCAACGGCAACACCCCCCAGGCGAGCATCCACGCCGGCTACGAGAAGGCGTTCTCCACGATCGCCGACGCCAACATCACCACGCTGATCGCGGCGGTGGTGCTGTTCAGCTTCGGGACCGGACCGGTGAAGGGTTTCGCGGTGACGCTCTCGCTGGGCATCCTGACCTCGATGTTCACGGCGATCATGGGCACGCGCGCCATCACCAACCTGCTCTACGGCGGCCGCAGGATCAAGCGGCTGTCGATCTGAGGCACGGGACCATGGAATTCTTCCGATCCACGCTCAACATCGACTTCATGGGAAAACGGGCCTGGATGGCCGGGTTCTCGGTCGTCACGATCGTGATCAGTTTGGTATCCCTGTCGGTTCAGGGGCTCAACCTGGGCCTCGATTTCACCGGCGGCACCTTGCTGGAGGTGGAATATCCGCGCGCCGTGGAGTTGCCCGGCGTCCGGCAGACCCTGGCGAAGGCCGGCTTTCCCGAGGCGGTGGTCCAGCATCTGGGCACCGCGCGCGATGTCCTGGTGCGCGTCCCGCCGCACGGCAAGGAGTCGAGCGCCGACCTGAGCGGCCACGTGTTGGCGGCGTTGGAGAAGCACGCCGGATCCAAGCTCGACCTGAAACGCGTGGAGTTCGTGGGCCCCCAGGTGGGCTCCGAGTTGGCCGAGAAGGGCGGTCTCGCGCTGCTCTACGCGCTGCTCGGGATCCTAGCCTACGTGGCGCTGCGCTTCGAGTGGCGGCTGTCCCTGGGGGCGGTGCTCGCTACGGTGCACGATACGATCTTCACGCTCGGATTCTTCTCGGTGTTCCGGATCCAATTCGATCTGACGGTGCTGGCGGCGGTCCTGGCGGTGATCGGCTACTCGCTCAACGACACCATCGTGGTCTTCGACCGGATCCGCGAAAACTTCCGGCGCATGCGCAAGGGCGGCACGCCCGAGGTCATGAACTCCGCCATCAACCAGACCCTGTCGCGCACCATCATGACCAGCCTGCTGACCATGCTCGTCGTGGTCACGTTGTTCTTCCTGGGCGGGGAGATCGTGCACGGATTCTCCATCGCGTTGATCGTGGGGATCTGTATCGGCACCTTCTCCTCGATCTATGTGGCCAGCCCGTTGGCGATGTGGCTGGGGGTCAGCCGCGCCGACCTGATGCCGGCGCGCAAAGAGATGACCGAGGCCGATCGCCGCCCGTGAGGGGCGCGGCCTCAACGCTGCAGCGCGGGGGTGCGGTGCGGTGCGATCGTGCTTACCAGTGCCTGGAATACCTTGGGCGGGCCGGCGATGACGTTGCCGGTGGCGAGGTAGTCGGGACCTGCGGAAAAGTCGCCCACCAGGCCGCCCGCCTCGCGGATGATCAGCGTTCCGGCGGCCATGTCCCATTCCTTCAGGCCGATTTCCCAGAAACCGTCGAGCCGCCCGGCGGCGACGTAGGCGAGATCGAGAGACGCGGCGCCCGGGCGGCGCAGGTCGGAGACCCGGCCCAGCAGGGTGCGGAACATCGACAGGTAGGCGTCGAGGTGCTCGGGGTACTTGAAGGGGAATCCGGTCCCGACCAGGGCGCCGTCGAGCCCCTGGCAGCGGCTCACGCGGATGCGCCGGTCATCGAGCCGCGCGCCCTCGCCGTGCCCCGCGACGAACAGTTCCTGGCGCAGCGGATCGTAGATGACCGCCTGTTCCACCCGTCCGGCCGCCTTGAGCGCGATGGAGACGGCGTACTGCGGGAAGCCGTGCAGGAAGTTGGTCGTCCCGTCCAGGGGATCGATGACCCACACGTGGGTATCCCGGCCCGGCTGCTCGCCGCTTTCCTCGGCGAGGATACCGTGGCCCGGGTAGGCCCTGCGCAGGATGCGGATGATCTCCTGTTCGGCCATGCGGTCGACCTCGGTGACGAAGTCGTTGCGCGCCTTGGCGGTGACCACGAGGGTGTCCACGCGTTGGATGTGACGGACGATGAGGTCGCCGGCGCTGCGCGCGGCGCGGATCGCGATGTTGAGAGCCGGATTCATCGGGGTTTCGGTCCGTGCGCGTGCGGTGAGGTCCTGCGGACCCGCCAAAGGGGGCACAGGATAGCAGAGAATCCGCGCACGGTCTCAGACGGCCGGCGCGCGTGAGCCGCAGGGGACGTGCTGCGCGAGGGGGGAAGGAGGAAGTCCATGTTGCAGAACGTTCGCATCGTGCTGGTCGACACCAGCCATCCGGGCAACATTGGCGCCGCCGCGCGCGCCATGAAGAACATGGGGCTCGCGTGCCTGCATCTGGTGCGTCCGGCGCGATTTCCCGGCGCGGAGGCGACCGCACGCGCCTCCGGCGCCGACGACCTGCTGGCCGCCGCGCAGTGTCATGAGACGCTGACGAGCGCGGTGGCCGATTGTACGTTGGTGTTGGGGGTCAGTGCGCGGGTCCGCAGCCTTCCGTGGCCGATGCTGGACGCGCGTGCGGCGGCGCTGCGCGCCGTGAGCGCCGCGGGGCGCGGACCGGTCGCGCTGGTGTTCGGCCCCGAGCGAACCGGGTTGAGCAACGAGGATCTGGCGCGCTGCAACTTCCTGGTGCGCATCCCCGCCGATCCGGTGTACAGTTCCCTGAACTTGGCCGCCGCGGTGCAGGTGCTGGCCTACGAATTGCGCCTCGCCGCGGAGAGCGGCACTGAAGCGCCGCCCGCGCGGGAGGATGCGCCGCCGGCCGTTGCCGCGGATCTGGAACGTTTCTACATGCACCTGGAAGCGGTATTGGTGGAGATTGGTTTCCTGGAACCGGCCAATCCGCGCCACCTGATGCGCCGCCTGCGCCGGTTGTTCGCTCGCGCACGGCCGGACCGGAACGAGCTGGCGATCCTGCGGGGCATCCTCAGCGCGGTTCAGACCCGGCGCATCCGGTCCTGAGTCGGAAAGGGGGGGACGGTTCGATGGACTCAACCCCGTAAGGGAGTGTCGATGTTCGAGCGCCTGCGCGAGGACATACAGTGCGTCTTCGACCGCGATCCGGCGGCGCGCACCACCTTCGAAGTGCTCACCACGTATCCGGGCGTGCACGCCGTCCTCTTCCATCGGATCGGGCATCGCCTGTGGGACGCCGGCTTCCACTGGCCGGCGCGCTGGCTGTCGACCCTCGCGCGCTGGCTGACCGGCATCGAGATCCACCCGGGCGCGCGCATCGGCCGACGCTTCTTCATCGATCACGGCATGGGCGTCGTCATCGGCGAGAGCGCGGAGATCGGCGACGACTGCACGCTCTACCACGGAGTAACGCTGGGCGGGACCTCTTGGGAGAAGGGCAAGCGCCATCCCACGCTGGGGCGCGACGTGGTCGTGGGGGCCGGGGCCAAGGTCCTTGGACCCATCCGCATCGGTGACGGTGCGCGCATCGGGTCCAATGCGGTGGTGGTGAAGGACATCCCGGCGGGGGCGACGGTGGTGGGCGTTCCCGGCCACGTGGTGCAGCGCCTCGACACCGGGCGCGAAGCGGATCGGCGGGCCTTCGCGCGGCGTATCGGCTTCGACTCCTACGGTACCACTCGCGACATGCCGGATCCGGTGGCGCATGCCATCAACTGCATGCTCGATCACATCCAGGCCATGGACCGCAGGATGGAGTCCATGTGCGATGCGCTGAAGTCGTTGGGAACCGAACTCGGCGATGTGCACCTGCCGGACCTCGGCCCCTGTGAGATCCGCTCCGGCGGCGTCGGCCCGGAAGCTCCCGGAACCCCGGAGGAATCGAAGCAGCCGGAGGATTGGGCCGAGCAGGAGCGACTGAAATGAGTGTCGCCGGCGCCCCGGGTGGCGCACCTCGTCGGCTGGATCGGGCGGCGTATGCCGTCGCCGCCCGATCCGTGGATCCCGGGTGAGGGCATTGGGGAAATAGTTGACTGTTTTACAAGGTTATGGTCTACTACCCCGGATTCAATGGCATTTCTGTGCACTGCTTGAAGGAATAGGGGCGATGGGGATACCGGGGCACGGGGAGTGCACCTCCGCTGGAGGCGGATGGGGTCCGTGCCGCGGACGGCGGGCGGCCGCGATCACTCCTCGCTCCGTCGCCGCCTTCCCCTCGCGGGCCTTGCGTCGGGCGCAGGGCGGGATGCGCGCGCGTAGCGGGGCGGGCCGGCGATGCGGCTGACCACCAAGGGTCGCTACGCGGTGACCGCGATGCTGGATCTTGCCATCCATTCCCGGACCGCGCCGGTGAGTCTCGCGGAGATCGCGCAACGCCAGGCGATCTCCCTGTCGTATCTGGAGCAGCTCTTTGCGCGGCTGCGCCGCGAGGGGCTCGTGCACAGCATCCGCGGGCCGGGAGGGGGCTACCTGCTCGGACGCGAGCCGGCACGGATCGCGGTGGCGGAGGTGATCATCGCCGTCGATGAAAAAGTGGACAGCACCCGTTGCGGCGGATCGGGCGATTGTCGGGACAACGAGCGTTGCCTGACTCACGACCTGTGGGTCGACCTCAGTTGCCGGATCCAGGCATTTCTCGGCGGCATCAGCTTCGCGCAGTTGATGGCGCGTCGTGAAGTGCGGGAAGTGGCCTCCCGGCAGGATCGGGTGCAGTGTGGGCGGCGCGAGTCGCTGCATGCCGAATCCGGGCCCTCGGTGCGCGCGGCGCCGCCCGGCCGATCCGCAATCCCGTGAACCGGCCCATGGCCGTCTATCTCGACTTCAACGCCACTACGCCCGTCGATCCCCGGGTAGTGGAGGCGATGCTCCCGTATCTCTCCGGGCCGGCGGGAAATCCCTCCAGCGTGCACCGTTTCGGGCGCGCGGCGCGTGCCGCCGTCGATGAGGCCCGCGCCGAGGTGGCGGCGTTGGTGGGGGCGCTGCCCGAGCAGGTGATCTTCACGAGCGGCGGTACCGAGGCCAACAACCTCGCGATCCGGGGGGTCGCCGACGGTACGGTTGCGGTCGGCATCGCGGTCAGCTCCGTGGAGCACGCCTCGGTGCTCGCTCCGGCCGCGCGCCTCGCGCGCCGGGGCGGATCCGTGGTGCAGATCCCCTCCGACCGCGAGGGGCGGATCCTGCCCGAGGCGGTGCGCGGGGCGCTCGACGCCGGGACCCGGCTGGTCTCGGTGATGTGGGCCAACAACGAGACCGGCGTGATCCAGCCGGTGGCGGCGATTGCGGAGCTGGTACGCGAATCGGGCGCCTGGATGCACACCGATGCAGTGCAGGCCGCCGGCAAGATCCCCGTCGACTTCGCGGCCGGCGGCGTTCACCTGATGACCCTCTCGGCGCATAAGATCTACGGCCCCAAGGGCGTCGGGGCCCTGGTGGCGGACCGGGCGGTGGATCTGGTTCCGATCCTCGAGGGTGGCGGCCAGGAACGCGGCCTGCGCGGCGGGACCGAGAATGTGGCCGGGATCGTCGGCTTCGGCGCCGCCGCGGATCTGGCGCGCCGCGAGTTGGAGGAGCACCGTGCGCGGCTGCGGGAATTGCGCGACGCGCTGGAGCGGATGCTCGCGGCGCGACCGGATGTAGTGGTGTTCGGCGCCGGTGCCGAGCGCCTGCCCAACACGGTGCAGTTCGCCCTCTCCGGGATCGCCGGCGAGACCCTGCTCCTGGAACTCGACCGGTACGGGGTGGCGGTCTCGAGCGGTTCGGCCTGTCACAGCGAGCGAGCCGAGCCGAGCCACGTCCTCGGCGCCATGGGGGTGGCGCGCGAACTCGCCTACGGCGCGATCCGGGTCAGCCTCGGTCACGAATCCACGGCCGCGGATCTGGACGCCCTGCTGCGGGCGCTCGATCGCGCACGCGCGCGCCTGGCGCGGGCCGTTCCCTGACGGGCGCCTTGTATCCGGCACGCATCGGCCCTATTTTATAGCCCGCGATAGGGGCCGATAACCGGCCGGATGGCCGATCGATCGGCTTTGGTCGGTGGAATGCTTCTCATAAATATCGCGCTGCGGCCGCAAAGGTGGTGTGCGGCAACCGGTTGTCGAGGTGACCCGTATGGCGATTACACTGACCGAGGCGGCGGCGGGGCATATCCGTCGGCTGCTCGATAGGCGCGGCAAGGGCCTGGGCCTGCGGCTCGGGGTCCGCAAATCCGGCTGTTCCGGTTTCGCCTATGACCTGGATTACGTCGATGAGGTCGCCGAGGACGACGCCGTTTTCGAGGAGTTCGGGGTCAAGGTGGTGGTGAATCGCGAGAGCCTCGAGTCCCTGGACGGGACCGAGATCGACTACGCGCGCGACGGCCTCAACGAGAACTTTCGCTTCCGCAACCCCAACGTCAAAGACGAATGCGGCTGCGGCGAGAGCTTCAGCGTCTGATGGGTTGCCGGCGGTCCCGCCCCGGCGGCGGATTTCCCATGCCCTTTCAGGGGTTATCGTCGGCCCTATGATGGGGCGGCGCTTCGGGTAGGGGTGCCGCGGGGTGCGCGAGTGCGCCCCCGGGTCCTGTCGGATCTCCCGTCGGTCCCCGGCGGATCGGTCCCGAAAATCACAATCCGTCTGCGAACCCCGCGGACGGCGGAGACGATGCAGGGGTGAGTGCGGTGAGCGAGTGCGACGTTGCGCCGGCTGGGAAGGAAGTCAACCTGCTCGGGCTGGACCGCGCCGGTCTGGAGGCGTTTTTCGACGCGCTCGGGGAGCGTCCGTTCCGTGCCGCCCAGGTCCTGCAATGGATCCACCAGCGCGGTGTGACCGACTTCGCCGCCATGACCGATCTCAACAAGCCGTTACGCGTGCGCCTCGCCGGGTCCTGCGTGGTGCGCGCACCGGAGCCGGTGTCGGAACAGGCCTCCGCGGACGGCACCCGCAAGTGGCTGCTGCGGCTCGACGACGGCAACGCGGTCGAGACGGTGTTCATTCCCGAGCCGGATCGCGCCACCTTGTGCATCTCCAGCCAGGTCGGCTGCTCGCTCAACTGCAGCTTCTGCTCCACGGCGCGCCAGGGTTTCAACCGCAACCTCACCACCGCCGAGATCGTGGGACAGGTATGGGCGGCGCGACATCGGCTGGGGCGGCTCGACCCGCCGCGCGCGATCACCAACGTGGTCCTGATGGGGATGGGCGAACCGCTGCTCAATTTCTCCAACGTGGTCCCGGCGTTACGCCTGCTGGTGGAGGACCTGGCCTACGGGCTGTCGAAACGGCGCGTGACGCTGAGCACCGCCGGGGTGGTGCCGATGATCGACGCATTGCGCGAGGTCTGCGACGTGAGTCTCGCCGTTTCGCTGCACGCCCCCGACGACGCCTTGCGCGAGGAGTTGGTGCCCCTGAACCGCAAGTATCCGATCGCCGAGTTGCTCGATGCCTGCCGACGCTACGTGGCGGGGCGGGCGCATCGGCGGGTGACCTTCGGGTACGTGATGCTGGAAGGCGTCAACGACTCCGAGGCCCACGCCCGCAGGCTTGCGCGGCTGCTGCGCGACGTGCCCGCGAAGGTCAACCTGATCCCCTTCAACCCGTTTCCCGATGCCGCCTATCGGCGTTCCGCGGCCCGGTCCATCGACGCCTTCCGCTCGGTCCTGCTCGCGGCGGGGCTGATCACGGTGACCCGCACGACCCGCGGCGGGGACATCGACGCCGCCTGCGGGCAACTGGTCGGTCGCGTGCGGGACCGCACGCGGCGCAGCCGGCGCGTCGGCGAACCCGCAGTGGAGTGCAACCCATGACCCGCAAGATCCGTGTGCCCGCCGCTCTGCCGGCGTTGGCCCTGCTCGTCTTCGCGTTGTCCGGCTGCAGTATGATCTCCGGGTCCGACTTCCGGCACATCCGAGGCCACGATACGAATCTCGCGGCAATCAACACGCAACTCGGCATCGCCTATATGAGCGACCACAAGCCCGATCTCGCCATGCGGGCGCTGCGCAAGGCGCTGCGGAAGGACCCGGATCTGGTCCTGGCCCACAATGCGATCGCGGTGCTCTACGAACGGCTCGGCGAATTCGACAAGGCCGACCGCCACTTCCGCCGGGCGCTCGACCTGGACCCGAAGAACTCCACCGCCCAGAACAACTACGGCGTGTTCCTGTGTCGACGCGGGCGGATCAAGGAGGCCGAGACGCATTTCCGCGCGGCGCTCGACAACCCGCTGTACGCTCACCCCGAACAGGCATGGTCCAATTGGGGATTCTGCGCGGTCAAGGCCGGTGACTATGCCAAGGCCGAGACCTATCTGCGCCGCGCCCTGCAGCGCAACCCGAAATTCGCCCCGGCGCTGCTGGAGATGGTGCGGCTCAACTATCGGCGCAAGCGCTGGCCGCAGGCGCGGGCATACATGGAGCGCTACCGGGCGGTGGCGCCGAATACGCCCGGCGGCTTGTGGCTCGCCATTCGGATCGAGCGGCAACTGGGAGACCGCAACGCGGCGGCCAGCGACGCCCTGCTGCTGAAGTCGAAGTATCCGGACTCCGCGCAGACCCGACAATTGCTCGAATCCGAATCGAATGGTCGAGCCTCCGGACAGTAACCGCGAGAGCGCCGATCCGCTCGCGCCGCCTCCGGGCCCCGGGGAACGGCTGCGCCGCGCCCGCGAGGCCGCCGGGATGGAACTGGGTCGGGTCGCGGCGGAACTGCACTTGGCGCCGGCGATCCTGGAGGCCCTCGAGCGGGACGACTTCGGTTCGCTGCCGCCGACCTATATCCAGGGCTATCTGCGCAGCTACGCCAAGCGCCTGGGGCTCGCCGCCGATTCGGTACTGGCGGACTATCACCGCAGGCTCCCCCCCGAGCCTGCGCCCGCCGCACCCGTGCCGCGACCCGCTCCGGCGGAGGTCGGACTGGGACGGACGCGGCGCGGCCTCTATGTGTTGCTCGGGGTGCTGGCGGTGGCCGTGTTTCTGACCTGGTGGTTCCGGGGCCGCTCGCTCACCGCGCCGAGCGCTCCCCCCGCCGCGGTGCAGGCACCGGCACCGCCCCGTGCGCCGGCGGAACCCGTCCGGGCACCGGTACCCGGAGCGCCACCGGTCGCATCGCCGGTCGCGTCGCCGCCGCTCGCACCTGTGTCGGTCGCACCGATTCCGGGTCCGGCGGTGCGCACGCCGGCGCCGCGTCGGGCGGCGCCTGCGTCGGGGGAACTGGTGCTGCGGTGCCGCGGCGCCTCGTGGGTCGAGGTGCGGGATGCAAGCGGCAGGCGGTTGGTCTACGATCTGCTGCACGCCGGAGAGGTGCGGCGGGTGCGTGGCACGCCGCCGTTTCGGGTGCTGCTCGGGAACGCCGCCGGCGTGCAGATCGAGTGGCACGGGCGGCCCGTGCCGCTGCCGCATCGTCCGCCGGGCAAGGTCGTGCAGATCACCGTCGGTACCGCGCCGACGCCGCGCACGCCATGAGCGGCGCATGCGATGCGCCGCGGTCCCCGGCGGCGAATCCCGTAGTCTCCGGGGAATCGGCCTCGGAAAATCGACCCGCGTAGATCCGTCCCGAAAATCCACACACCTCAGCCATCCACCAGGGAATTCGCCAGTGTCCAACCCGATTCAGGCCGTGCGCGGCATGCGTGATATACACCCCGAAGAGACCCCGCGATGGGTGCGGCTGGAAGGGATCGCCCGGCGGGTCCTGGACGCCTACGGCTACCGCGAGGTGAGGCTGCCGCTGCTGGAGAAGACCGAGCTGTTCCGCCGCTCCATCGGCGAGGTCACCGACATCGTCGAGAAGGAGATGTACACCTTCGAAGACCGCAACGGTGAGAGTCTGACGTTGCGCCCGGAAGGTACCGCCGGCTGCGTGCGCGCCGGGATCCAACATGGGTGGTTTCGGCAGCCCGGCCGGCGCCTGTGGTACCTCGGTCCGATGTTCCGCCACGAGCGCCCGCAGCAGGGTCGCTACCGCCAGTTCCACCAGATCGGCGTCGAGGCCTACGGGATGCCGGGACCGGACATCGACGCGGAACTCATCCTGCTCGGTGCGCGGTTATGGCGCGAGCTGGGCGTCGAGGACGTACGCCTGGAACTCAACACGCTGGGCGATCCGGCCGATCGCAGCGCCTACCGCCGGCGATTGGTCGAATACTTCGAGGCGCGGCACGATGCGCTCGACGAGGACAGTCGGCGCCGGCTGCACGGCAACCCGCTGCGTATCCTCGACAGCAAGAATCCCGCGATGCAGGGGCTGATCGAGGACGCCCCGCGATTGGGCGAGCACGTCGGCGCCGAGTGCCGCGCGCACTTCGAGGTCTTGCAGGAGGCGCTGCGCGAGGCCGGTGTGGACTTCATCGTCAACCCGCGCCTGGTGCGCGGCCTGGACTATTACAACCGCACCGTCTTCGAATGGGTCACCGACCGGCTCGGCGCGCAGGGCACGGTCTGCGCGGGCGGGCGCTACGACGGACTCGTGGAACAACTCGGCGGCCGGGCGACACCGGCGGTCGGCCTCGCCATGGGGCTCGAGCGCCTGCTCGCACTGCTCGGCGACGCCTGGGGCGGAGAGCGGACCGACGCCGACGTCTACCTGGTAATGGTAGGCGAGGCGGCCGAGCGCGCCGGTCCGGTGCTGGCCGAGCGGCTGCGCAGTGCGCTGCCGCGTTTGCGCCTGCTCGTGCACTGCGGCGGCGGGGGCTTCAAGAGCCAGTTCAAGCGTGCCGACCGCAGCGGCGCGCGCCTCGCCCTGGTACTCGGCGAGGAGGAGGCGCGCACCGGGCGGGTGTCCGTGAAGCCGTTGCGCGAGGCGGGCGAACAGTCGGTGCTGGGGCAGTCGGAGCTGGCGGATTATCTGGCCAAAACCCTTTACTCAAGCGCGGCAAAGTAAGCGGACAGTGCTTTCTTCGCCGCGCCTTGTATCCGACAGGCCACCGGCGTGAAACACTGGGCCGGTCCTTGGTATACTTCCGGATCGGCGCCCCGGCCCTGCCGGGTGCGCCCCATCGCTTAGCGGAGCAAGTCGAGTCCATGGATCCCTACGCATCGGAAAAGGAGCAGATCGAGGCTATCCGCGAGTGGTGGCGGGGAAACGGCAAGGGGATCGTCGTGGGCGTGGTCTTGGGGCTCGCCGGCCTGTTCGGCTGGCGGATGTGGCAGGACTACAGTCACAACCGCGGCGAGCAGGCCTCGTTCGAATACGCGCGGATGGCTGCGGCACTCGTCCAGGGCAAGAACGACGCCGCCCGCCAGTGGGCGCGCCAGATCACGGTCGACTACGGTTCCACGCCGTACGGGACGCTCGCGGCGTTCGCGATCGCCAGGATCGACCTGGATCAGGGAGATGCCAAGGCCGCCGAACAGCGACTGCAATGGGCCTTCGAGCATGCCGGCGACGAGGGTCTGCGCCGGCTCGCCGTACTGCGTCTGGCCCGCGTCCGGATCTCGGAAGGCAAGCTCGATGCCGCCGCCAAGATCCTTCATAGCATCCCGCCCGGCGGAACCGCCGCCGCCTTCTCTCAAGTGGAGGGCGATCTGTACATGGCGCGCGGCGATATACGGAAGGCGCGCGCGGCGTACGGGGCCGCGCTGAAGGCGTTGCCGCCGGACGCACCGGTTCAGGAGCGGCAACTGCTGAAGGTCAAGCTCGGCAATCTCGGCGTCGCGCCGGCTGCACAGCAAGGCACGTCATGAGGCGCGTACTGCTGGTGCTCGCCGCGGGCGTCCTGTTGTCCGCGTGCAGCCTGTTCGGCGGCAGCGACAACACGATTCCACCCTCGCCGCTGCCGAAGTTCAAGGCGAGCGTCTCCATCGATCGGATCTGGTCGCACGATGTCGGATCCGGCAGCGATCATCTCGGCCTGCAGATCTTCCCGCTGGTCGAGGGCGGGCATGTGTACGTCGCCGGCTACAAGGGCCTTGTATCCGCCTACGACGCACGCACCGGCCGGCGCCTTTGGCGTACCGACACCGATGCGCCGATCAGCGGCGGCGTGGGCGGCGGCGACGCCCTGGTGCTGGTCGGCACGCGCGACGGGCGCGTGCTGGCCCTCGATTCGAAGAGCGGCAAGGTGAAATGGCACGCGCAGGTATCCAGCGAGGTCCTGTCGCGGCCGCGCGCCGCCGACGGCGTGGTGGTCGTGGAGAGCGGCGACGGCAACGTCTTCGGCCTTTCGGCCGAGGACGGTCACCGGCTCTGGATGGTCGGCAACACGATCCCGGTGCTCACGTTGCGCGGGACCGCCTCGCCGGTGCTGCTCTCGGGCGTGGCGCTGTGCGGATTGGCGAGCGGGCGGCTCGAGGTGGTGCGACTGCGCGACGGGACCCTGCTGTGGCAGACGACCGTGGCGATCCCGCGCGGCAACTCGGAGCTGCAGCGCATGGTGGACGTCGACAGCGAACCGCAGGTGGCCGGCGACGTCGCCTACGTGGCCGCCTATCACGGGCGGGTCGCCGCCCTCAACCTCGCCTCGGGCCGGATCCTCTGGGAGCGCGATGTGCCGTCCTATGCGGGGCTCGGTGTGGCGGGTGCGCAGGTGTTCGTGACCGACGACCATGGCGACGTGTGGGCGCTGGACCGCGCCACCGGCGCGACGCTCTGGCGTCAGAAGAAACTCGGCTATCGCGGGGTGACCGCGCCGGTGCCGTTCGGCGAGCGCTATGTCGTCGTCGGTGATCGCGAGGGTTATCTTTTCTGGCTCGACCGCAGCGACGGGCACTTCGTGGCGCGCGTGCGGGTCGACGGCTCCGGGGTGCTGGTGCCGCCGGTCGCCGACGGCGATACACTCTACGTGCTGTCCCGCGACGGAAAGCTGGCGGCCTACCGGATCAGAAAACCGGCGCACTGAGCTACTCATGCCGGATACGCCGGCTCGCAACAGGCGGTCTTTCTTACGATGTTGCCGACACTCGTGCTGGTGGGGCGCCCCAATGTGGGCAAGTCCACCCTGTTCAACCAGATCACCCGGACCCGTGACGCGCTGGTGGCGGACCGCCCGGGGCTGACGCGCGACCGTATCTACGGTCGGGGGCGGCTCGGCGCGCGATCCTACCTGGTGGTCGATACCGGCGGGTTGTCCGGTGTCGACATCCCGCTCGACGAACCGGTCGAGCGGCAGACGCGGCTCGCCATTCGCGAGGCGTCCGCGGTGGTGTTCCTGGTGGACGCGCGCGGGGGGCTGACCGCCGCCGATTCCGACATCGCCGCCGATCTGCGTCGTTGCGGGCGCCCGGTGTTCGTCGCCGTCAATAAGAGCGAGGCTCTCGATCCGGCGGTGGCCTGCGCCGACTTCCATTCCCTCGGTCTCGGCACCCCGCACGCCATCGCCGCCGCCCATCGCCGCGGCCTGGAGACGCTGCTCGCGGCGGTGTTTGCAGCGCTGCCGGAAGAGCCGGAGGGCGCCGGGGCCGCGGACGGGGACGCCGTGCGGGTGGCGGTGGTGGGCCGTCCCAATGCCGGCAAGTCGACCCTGGTGAACCGGCTGCTGGGCGAGGAGCGCGTGGTCACCTTCGGCGAGCCCGGCACCACGCGCGACAGCGTGTTCATCCCCTTCGGGCGCGGCGGGCGGCGCTACATCCTCATCGACACCGCCGGCCTGCGCCGCCGCGGCCGGATGACCGACGTGGTGGAGAAGTTCAGTGCCGTCAAGACGGTGCAGGCCATTGAATTGGCCCATGTGGTGATCCTCGTGCTGGACGCGCACGCCGGCATCGGCCATCAGGACGCGGCCCTTCTGGGTTTCGCCCTGGACAGCGGCCGGGCCCTGGTGATTGCGGTCAACAAGTGGGACGGGCTGAGCGGCGAGCAGCGCCGGCACGTCCGCGACGAGTTGGATCGGCGCCTGGGCTTCGTGGACTACGTGCCGGTGGAATTCATCTCGGCGCTGCACGGCACCGGGGTGGGCGATCTCTTCGACCGGGTCCCGCGCGTCTACGAGTCCGCCACGCGACGGCTGTCCACACCCCAGCTCACGCGCATCCTCGAGCAGGCGCTGCGCGCCCACCAGCCGCCCTTGGTGCAGGGGCACTCGGTGAAACTGCGCTACGCCCACGCCGGCGGCACCAATCCGCCGATCGTGGTGATCCACGGCAGCCGCACCCGGCACGTGCCCGTCGCCTACCGGCGCTACCTCGCCAACACCTTCCGCGCGGCACTGGACCTGCAGGGCACGCCGGTACGCATCGAGTTCCGGGAGGGCGAGAATCCCTACCGCCCGCGCGTGCGCGGCGGGGCGCGGCGGCGCTGAACCCGGGGGACGACCCTGCCGCGATCCGTTTCCCCGGATTTCGGCCTGCGGCCTGCATCCAGACCACGGGTGCGACGATCTTCCGGATCTCGTAGCCCGGATACAGCGAAGCGAAATCCGGGGAATGATACTGGAGCCGTCGGTCGCCTTCGTGAATAATGCGGGGTGGGCACGCCACGCGCCGCCGGGGGTGCAACGCCATGCCGCGGGATCCGTTCACCGGCGAGATCTCCCGTCACATCTGGGACCTCAAATACCGATACCGGCCGCCCGGCGGCGACGCCGAGCCCGAAGTCACGGCGACTTGGCGCCGCGTCGCGCGCGCCGTGGCGTCCGTGGAGGCCGAGCCCGCGCGCTGGGCGGAGCGGTTCTACGAGATCCTCGCCGGATTCCGCTTCCTGCCCGGCGGGCGTATCCAGGCCGGTGCCGGCACCGGGCGCCGCGTCACGCTGTTCAACTGCTTCGTCATGGGCGTCATCGAGGACTCCCTGGACGGGATCTTCGACGCCCTCAAGGAGGGCGCGCTCACGCTCCAGCAGGGCGGGGGCGTGGGCTACGACTTCTCCACACTGCGCCCGCGCGGGGTGCGCGCCCGGGCCACCGGCGCGATCGCCTCGGGTCCGGTCTCGTTCATGCGCATCTGGGATGCCGCCTGCGCGACGCTGCTCTCCACCGGGGCGCGGCGCGGTGCCATGATGGCGACGCTGCGCTGCGACCATCCGGACGTACTGGAATTCGTGGAGGCCAAGCGCGACCCGCACGAGCTTCGCCATTTCAACCTGTCCGTCCAGGTCTCCGACGCGTTCATGGAGGCGGTGCGCGCGGACCGCGAGTGGCCGCTGGTGTTTCCGGAGCGGGACCTCGAGGCCGACGCCGGGGAGGGCTCGGCGCCGGCGCGCCGCTGGCCGGGCCGCCCGCGCCCGGTCGCCTGCCGCGTGTTGCGCACCGTGCGTGCACGCGAACTGTGGGAGCGCATCATGCGCGCCACCTACGACTACGCCGAGCCCGGCGTGTTGTTCATCGATCGTATCAACGACGCCAACAACCTCGGGTACCGCGAATACCTCAGCGCCACCAACCCGTGCGGCGAGATCCCGCTGCCGCCCTACGGGGCCTGCGACCTCGGTTCCGTGAACCTCACCGCGTTCGTACGCGAACCGTTCTCGACGCGTGTCGCGTTCGATTTCGCCGCGCTCGGGCGCATCGTGCGCACGGCGGTGCGCTTGCTCGACGACGTCATCGACGCCTCGCGCTTCCCGCTGCCGGCGCAGGAGCGGGAGGCGCGCGGCAGTCGCCGCATCGGCCTGGGGATCACCGGGCTCGCCGATGCGTTGATCCTGCTCGGTCTGCATTACGGAGAGGCCGACGCCCGCGAGTGGGCGGCCGGCGTGATGCGCGCCATTCGCGAACACGCCTACCGCGCCTCGGCGGAACTGGCGCGTGAGAAGGGTGTGTTCCCGTTCTTCGAGCGCGACCGTTACCTCGACGGTGTATTCGTGCGCGCCCTGCCCGGCGAACTGCGCGACGCCGTCGCCCGCGACGGTATCCGCAACAGCCACCTGCTCGCCATCGCCCCGACCGGTACCGTCAGCCTGCTTGCAAACAACGTCTCCAGCGGTATCGAGCCGGTGTTCGGCTTCGAGTACACGCGCGCGGTGGTCGAGGACGGGGGCGTGCGCCGCGAGTACCGCGTGGCCGATTATGCGTACGCGTTGTGGCGCCGCCTGCGCGGTGACGAGTCCCTCCCGCGGGTCTTCGTGACCGCTATGGAACTCGACCCCGAGGCGCACCTGGCGATGCAGGCGGCACTGCAGCCGTACGTGGATCACTCCATCTCCAAGACCATAAACGTTCCGGCCGACTACGATTTCACGGCATTCCGCGGGATCTACGAGAGCGCCTACCGCAAGGGGCTCAAGGGCTGCACCACGTTTCGCCCCAACCCGGTGACCGGCGCGGTCCTGGAGGCCGCCCCCGTCGCCGGCGTGCATTGCTGTACCCCGGAGCGGGAGGGGGATTGAGCGTTTGTTCCCGGATTTCGCTTCGCTGCATCCGGGTACGGTATGGCGGACCGCGTTCAGCCGCCCTGCTTCAAGGCTGCGACGGTCGGTTTGGGCAGGAACAGCAGCGGATTGACGAGGGTGCCGTCCAGGCTCACGCCCCAATGGAGGTTGGGCCCGGTGACGCGGCCGGTGCGTCCGACCTTGCCGATAATCTGTCCGGTCCTGATGATCTCGCCGCGGTGGACGTCGATCGCACTCAGGTGGCAGTACAGGGTGACCAGTCCGCGGCCGTGGTCGATGAACACGGTCTTTCCGTTGAAGTAATAGTCGCCGGTGTCGAGCACTTCACCCCCGGCCGGGGCGCGGATCGGGGTGCCCGCGGGCGCGGCGATATCGATGCCGCTGTGGGGCCGGCGCGGCTTGTCGTTGAGGACGCGGCGTGCACCGAAGGGGCTCGTCAGGACGCCCTCGAGCGGTGCGCGGAACGCCACGTCGACGCGGCGGCTCGATCGCCAGTGACGCAGGTCGGCGTGGATGCGGGTGAGTTCACGGCGGATGCGCCGCAGCTCCTTCGGCGAGGGGGTGACCATCTGCTTGTTCTTGAGCGTGATGCGCTGGGTCGGGTAGCGGTGCGGGCGGATGCGGAACGAGACCGTGCGCGTGCGGTCCGGTTCGTGGACCACCAGGGTGGCTTTGCCGGGACGCGCCTGGAGCGGGATCCCCACCAAGGCGTACCAGCGCCCGGCGTCGCGCACCACGAGCACCCGGCGGCCGTCGTAGCTCGTGCGCGGCGCTCTCGCGGCGGGGGCGAGCGCCAGCACGAACACGCCGCCCGGGACGGGTTCCGAGCGGGGCAGGCGCCCGGCGTGCGCGGCGCCGGGCGCGAGCAGGCCCGTACATAGGAGGAACAGGCCGGGCAGGGTGCGGGCCGGCCGGGCGGCGTTCATGTTAGGTCCGCGGGTGACTCGATGTCCTCCACGCGGCACACCAGACGCCCGCGTGCGAGCCGCGCCTCGACCTGCGCGCCGATGTGCACTTGGGCGGCCTCGCGCAGCAGCGTGCCGTCCGGCAGGCGGCGCACGATCGCGTAGCCGCGCCCGAGCGTCGCCAGCGGGCTGACCGCGTCCAGGGCGCGGCCCAGGGCGGCGAGGCGCTGGGTGCGTGTCGCGATCGCGGTGTGCAGCGCGGTGTGCATCCGGTGATCGAGGTGGGTGCAATGCCCCGCGAGCCGCTGCACGCGGGGCAGCGGGAAGTGGTGCTCCAGGCGCGCGGCGAACTCCGCCAGCGTCGAGCGCCGCCCGCGCAGCTCGCCGCGCAGGGCGCCGCGCAGGCGCAGATCCAGGTCGTCGAGGCGTTGGGCGCGCTGGTGCAGCCGCCGGCCGGGATCCTGGGTGTGCAGCCGCCGGGCCAGTGTGTCCAGGCGCTCGTTGCGGCGCGCGAGCGCGGCCGCGGCGGCGCGTACCAAGCGCGCGCCCTGGTGCTCCAGGCGCGCCAGCCATTCCGCTTGGTCGGGGCTCACGACCTCGGCGGCCCCCGACGGGGTGGGGGCGCGCCGGTCGGCCACGAAGTCGGCGATCGTGAAGTCGATTTCATGGCCGATTCCGGTCACCACCGGGATGGCGCAGGCGTGGATCGCGCGCGCGACGATCTCTTCATTGAAGGCCCACAGGTCCTCCAGCGAGCCGCCGCCGCGTGTCAGGATCAGGACGTCGCACTCGGCTCGCTCCGAGGCCGATTCGAGCGCCGCGGCGATCTCGCGCGGCGCGCCCTCGCCCTGCACCGGCACCGGGTAGACCAGCACCGGGATGGCCGGAAAGCGCCGGCGCAGGACGCTCAGGATGTCGCGGATGGCGGCGCCGGTGGGCGAGGTGATCACGCCGATGCGCCGAGGCGGCGTCGGCAGGGGGCGCTTGTGCGTCTCCGCGAAGAGCCCCTCGGCCGCGAGGCGCCGCTTGAGGACTTCGAAGGCGCGGCGCAGTGCACCGTCGCCCGCCGTCTCCATGTGCTCGACGACGAGTTGGAAATCGCCGCGCGCCTCGTAGAGCCCGGCGCGCGCGCGCACCAGCACCTGCATCCCGTCGCGCGGCACGAAGGCGAGGTTGCGGTTGCGCGCGCGGAACATCGCGCAGCGCACCTGCGCCTGGGTGTCCTTGAGCGTGAGGTACAGGTGTCCCGAGCCCGGTCGCGAGAGGTTGGAGATCTCCCCTTCCACCCAGAGCAGCGGGAAACCGCCCTCGATGCGCATGCGGACCTCGCGGTTGAGCCGCGAGATCGTGTAGACGTCGCGCTGCGGGCGCGTCTCGGGCGGGCTGGCGTCGAGGCTGAGCATGATGCGCATGATAAACCCCCGGCCCCCGGCCGCCCAAACCTCCCGCGGACGCCTGCGGGCAAGGGGCGCGTTTACCCGCCCACCGGGACTCTCTATAATGCCCGCTTACCCGATCCAGGAACCGCACCGCTATGCACATCACCGAGGAAGCCCTGACCTTCGATGACGTGCTCCTGGTGCCCGCGCACTCCAGGGTCCTGCCGCGCGATGCGTGCCTGGAGACCTGGCTGACGCGTGAGATCCGCCTCAACATCCCCGTGCTCTCCGCGGCCATGGACACCGTAACCGAGGCACGCCTCGCTATCGCCCTCGCCCAGGAGGGCGGGATCGGCATCATCCACAAGAACATGACCGCGGAGCAGCAGGCCGAGCAGGTGCGCCGCGTAAAGAAGTTCGAGAGCGGCGTCATCAAAGAGCCGATCACGGTCACCCCCGGGACCACCATCCGCCAAGTGCTGGATCTGACGCACGCGCACAACATCTCCGGTGTCCCGGTGGTGGAAGACGGCGGCTCGCTGGTGGGCATCGTGACCAGCCGCGACCTGCGCTTCGAGACCCGGCTCGGCGACCCGGTCACGAACGCCATGACCCCGCGAGAGCGGCTGGTGACGGTGCGCGAGGGCGCGGGCAAGGGGGAGGTGATCGGCCTTCTGCACAAGCACCGCATCGAGAAGGTGCTGGTGGTCAACGAGCGCTTCCAGTTGCGCGGGCTGATCACGGTGAAGGACATCCAGAAGGCCAAGGATTACCCGAGCGCCTGCAAGGACGGGCAGGGCCGGCTGCGGGCGGGGGCGGCGGTGGGCGTCGGCGCAGGCACCGATGAGCGCGTCGAGGCGCTGATCGCGGCGGGCGTCGACGTGCTCGTCGTGGATACCGCGCACGGCCACGCCCAGGGCGTGCTCGACCGCGTGCGCTGGGTCAAGGAGCACTATCCCGACGCGCAGGTGATCGGCGGCAACATCGCCACGGCGGATGCCGCACGCGCGCTCGTCGAGTCCGGCGCGGACGGCGTCAAGGTCGGCATCGGGCCGGGCTCGATCTGCACCACGCGCGTGGTGGCCGGGGTCGGCGTGCCGCAGATCACGGCGGTGGCCAACGTCGCCGACGCACTGCGGGACAGCGGCATCCCGCTCATCGCCGACGGCGGCGTGCGCTACTCGGGCGATCTCGCCAAGGCCCTGGCGGCCGGCGCCTACTCGGTGATGATCGGCTCGCTGTTCGCCGGCATCGAAGAGGCCCCCGGCGAGGTCGAACTCTATCAGGGCCGTTCCTACAAGTCCTACCGCGGCATGGGCTCGCTGGGGGCGATGGCCGAGCGCAACGGCTCCAGCGACCGCTATTTCCAGGAGGGTACCGGCGACGTGGACAAGCTCGTGCCCGAAGGTATCGAGGGCCGGGTGCCCTACAAGGGCGGCCTGACGGCCCTCCTCCAGCAGCTCCTCGGGGGCGTGCGCGCGGGCATGGGGTACGTCGGCTGCAAGGGCATCGAGGAGATGCGTGCGCGCGCCCAGTTCGTGCGGATCACCGCGGCCGGCGTGCGCGAGAGCCACGTACACGACGTGGCGATCACCAAAGAGGCCCCCAACTACCGGGTCGATTGAGGCGCAGCGCCCGGACCCGCGGCCGCCCACGGCCGCGGGATCCGCCGTCGGTGCGGCACGCGATCTCCCTCCAGCCATGTCCGATATTCACGCCGAACGCATCCTGATCCTGGACTTCGGATCCCAGTACACGCAGCTCATCGCGCGTCGCGTGCGCGAGGCGGGCGTGTATTGCGAGATCCTCCCCTTCGACGTGGACGCCGTCCGCGTGCGCGAGTTCGCCCCGCGCGGCATCGTGCTCTCGGGGGGGCCGGAGTCGGTCACGCAGGCCGCCACGCCGCGCGTGCCGGAGTCGGTCTTCGAGCTCGGCGTACCGGTGCTCGGTATCTGCTACGGCATGCAGGCGATGGCCGCGCAGCTCGGCGGGGTGGTGGAGCCCTCCGGCAAGCGCGAGTACGGCTACGCCCAGGTGCGCGTGCGCGGCCACTCGCGCCTGCTGCGCGACATCGAGGACCATGCGAGCCCCGAGGGCTACGGATTGCTCGATGTATGGATGAGCCACGGCGACCGGGTCGCGGCCCTGCCGCCGGGCTTCAAGGTCATCGCGACCACCGACAGCGCGCCGCTTGCGGGGATGGCCGACGACGAACGCGGCTTCTACGGCTTGCAGTTCCACCCGGAGGTCACCCACACCCGCCAGGGCGCGCGCATCCTCGGGCGCTTCGTGCACGAGATCTGCGGCTGCGGCACGCTCTGGACCCCGGCGCAGATCATCGACGACAGCATCGGGCGGGTGCGCGCGGCGGTCGGCGACGACCCGGTGCTCCTTGCACTCTCGGGCGGCGTGGACTCCTCGGTGGTGGCGGCGCTGCTGCACCGGGCCATCGGCGGGCGCCTGACCTGCGTGTTCGTGGACAACGGCCTGCTGCGCCTGCACGAGGGCGACCAGGTAATGGCCGCCTTCGCGGAGCACATGGGTGTGCGCGTGCTGCGCGTCGACGCCGAAAAGCGTTTTCTCGAGGCGCTCGAGGGCGTGACCGACCCGGAACGCAAGCGCAAGGTCATCGGCGGCCTGTTCATCGAGATCTTCGAGGAGGAGGCCGCGCGGATCGAGGGCGTGCGCTGGCTCGCCCAGGGTACGATCTACCCGGACGTGATCGAGTCGGCCGGCGCGGCCACCGGCAAGGCGCACGTGATCAAGTCGCACCACAACGTGGGCGGGTTGCCCGAGCGCATGAAGCTCAAGCTCGTCGAGCCGTTGCGCGAACTGTTCAAGGACGAGGTGCGCAAGATCGGGGTCGAACTCGGCCTGCCTTTCGACATGGTCTACCGCCATCCCTTCCCGGGTCCCGGCCTCGGTGTGCGCATCCTCGGCGAGGTGCGCAAGAAATACGCCGATACCCTGCGCCTGGCCGACGCGATCTTCATCGAGGAGCTGCGCGCCGACGGGCTCTACGACAAGGTCAGCCAGGCCTTCGCCGTATTCCTCCCGGTACGCTCGGTAGGGGTGGTCGGCGACGCGCGCCGCTACGATCACGTCATCGCGCTGCGTGCGGTCGAGACCGTCGACTTCATGACCGCGCACTGGGCGCGGTTGCCCTACGACTTCCTCGACCGGGTCTCGCGCCGCATCATCAACGAGGTGCCGGGCGTCTCCCGGGTCGCCTATGACATCTCCGGAAAGCCCCCCGCCACCATCGAGTGGGAGTAGCCGGGATTTATAAGGTTTTGATTTGTAAAGGGTAAATCAGCACAAATCACCATGTAATCTGCATTATCAATGGTATTTTTCATGGTATTTCCTAAGGGCTGTCTCGCAAGATCCAGCAATACCATGTGAGGTAGTTTGCCATGGTCATGGTATTTTTTTGCACCGTTCAGATGCCCGTTTTTGAGCATGGTGGCGTTATTACGGGCCATAATCGCGCCAAATATTAATGTATAGTGGCGCGAATAAGCGCTATAATCACGCCATGAGATGGATATGGCAACAGCCTGACTGGCCAGATTTTCGCTACGACAAGCACGCGCTCGAAGACCGGGAGTTTGAATTTCGCCTGAATTCAGAGCGCCTGGCGGGTCACTTTGATGCACTGCCTATGGCATCCCAAGAGGATGCCACGATCGACTTGATGCTTTCCGAGGTCATCAAAACCAGTGCCATTGAGGGCGAGGATCTGGATAGAGAATCGGTCAGATCATCGCTACTCTCTTTAATCACATCAGATACGCTGCCAGATAACTCAGACCAGAAAGCGGCGGGGGCAGCTTCCCTGCTGGTGGACGTTCGCAGGAACTGGCAGACACCCCTGACACATGAGCTGTTGGGCAAATGGCAGTCCATGGCCGTCCCAGAACAACGTTACTCGTCTATTCTGCGAGGTGCATACCGCAACGATCCTTCACCCATGCAAATTGTGAGTGGTCCTTATGGGAGGGAGAAGGTGCATTATGAGGCGCCACCGGCGACCCAGGTGTCTGATGAAATGGTAAGGCTTATCGACTGGTACAACCAGACCAGCCCCTTGAGTGGGGATAAGACGCTGTCCGGGATCACTCGAGCTGGTATTGCCCACCTCTGGTTCGAAGTGATCCATCCTTTCGATGATGGTAATGGGCGGGTCGGCAGAGCGATTGCCGACCATGCGCTTTCGCAATCTCTCGGTTATCCGAGCACGGCTTGCCTTGCCACGGCGATAGAGGCAGATAAAAAAACCTATTACCTGCAACTGGAGAAAGCAAGTCGTGGAAGTCTGGATGTTCATGTCTGGCTGGATTATTTCGCTGACACCATACTCAAGGCACAGGAAATTGCCAGGGAAGAAGTGGACTTTGTGCTGGCCAAGACACGTTTCTATGAGACCTATGGATATCAGCTAAATGAGCGGCAGGCGAAGATGGTGTCGAGAGTGTTCGCGGAGGGCCGAAAAGGCTTTGAGGGCGGTATAACGACCAGGAAATATGAAGCGATCACCAAGTGTCCCAATCGAACAGCCAGCCGTGACCTTTCTGACCTGGTTGCCCAGGGTATCATCATTCCGTTACCGGGTGGTGGTAGAACTACGCGTTATGAGTTGACGCTTGTTGAACCGGCTCAGTCTGGTCTGATGAGGAAATGATTCTCTCCGGTCAGGAGCGAGCGGCTTTATGTGCTCAAGCCTGAATGACTTAAGGAATTTCAATTTTGTCCTATGAACATCGATACACTCAAAGAGAAACTGGCTGATATTGATGCGGATACTTTGCGGGATTTTATATTCGGCCTCTACCTCCAGTACCCGGAGTTGAGTGACAAAATCGAAGCATTGACATTGGCAAATGATCCGGTCGCCCTGACCAGTGTGCTGCGCAAACGTATTGCATCGCTGAAACGAGGGCGGAGGTTTATCGATTATCGGGCGAGCTTTGATTTTGCACGCGAACTGGAAGCGACACTTGCCGATATTGAAAGTGGTTTGCTGGAGCGCTCACCGGAACATGCGTTTGATTTGGTCGACCGGTTCCTGGCGACGGCTGAATCGGTACTCAACCGTGTCGACGATTCCGGCGGGGCAGTGGGCGAGGTATATCGTCAGGCTGTACTATTGTGGTTGGCGGCGGCTGCAGGCTGGCGGGATGCCAACATCGACTGGCTCGAGCGGATTGATCAGCTGTATCAGCAGAATGATTATGGTGTGCTTGATCCGCTATTGCCGAATGCCCACCTGCTGTTGACGCCGGATCAGCTGAAGCAGCTGGCCTGGCGGTACGAAAACGCGTTGCGCAGGGCGTTAAAATCTCCAGAACAGGAAGACAAAGTCAATTTTGCGGCTTTGCATAGCGGCGTGGCATTAGGGCAAATCGCCGATGCCTTGCACGATCCTGCCTTATACGAACGATCGGTATTGATACATTCGCCGCAGCCAAACCATCTGCAAATGAAATCGATTTGTGAGAAATATTTGCAGTATGAGCAGCCCGAATCGGCCATGCGTTATCTGAACCAGGCATGGGAGAGCCGTTTTGAGCATGATCGTCTGGAATTGCTGGATAAGGTCTGCGTGCAAATGGGCGACCGGAAACAGCTTAAAGTGATTCGTTCCCGGCTGTTTCAGAGTGAGCAGAGCTACGCCAGTTTCACGCGTTATCTGGAGGCCCTGGACGAGGATGAGAAAGAGAAGGCGTGTCGTTCAGCAATCAAGCAAGCCGAAAAGGGCGGCGACATCTTACGTAGCACCGATCTATTATTGAATCTGGGTCGGAAGGAGAGCGCTCAGTCCCTGGTTCTGGCCCGGCATCAGGAGTTGGCGGAGTGTTTTTATGACAGTCTGCTGAGGCTGGCTAAGGCGTTTGAAAAAGCGGATTGCAATCTGGCGGCCACGGCGTGCTACCGCGCCTTGTTGCTGGATATCCTGACACAGGCACGCAGTAAGGCTTACGGTCATGGTGCGCGGTATTTCAAGAAACTGGAAGCGCTGGCGAAACGGATCAAGGTATTCAAACCACTGCCAACACATCACGCCTACGTGGAGCAATTGCGCTCGGTGCATGGGCGGAAAAGAAGTTTTTGGGCGCGACTGGAGTCGTGATGTACCGAAGCCTGCGGTACGGCATGGGGTGGCTCTTATCTGCATTTCAGGTGAGTATTGGCAGTCATTTCTGAACATGGTATTTTTCATGGTATTACCTGATTAGTGCTCATCTTCAGCCAGCCTAAGCCAAGCTTCGGTCCGTTTCCCGGTGCAGGACGCAGCGCGGAGGAGTCGGGAGAAGATAGTAGAGAGGT
>VAOW01023981.1_pt1 | contig 29422 bp, 34 predicted proteins | sample 3393921 | NCBI WGS metagenome assembly VAOW01 (sample SAMN08290428, study PRJNA428436) | hydrothermal vent metagenome | isolation source: Deep-sea hydrothermal vent chimney | place: Indian Ocean: Southwest Indian Ridge | depth 2742 m m | reverse complement strand
CAACTGAAGGTCAATGCTATCGAGGCTGCCAGCCATTTCTTCTTCGTGGCCGGCTGGCGTCCGTGGTTGGGCTGGGTGTGCGGCGTCGCGTTTGCCTGGGCGTACGTAGCGCAGCCGATCCTGGCCACCATCCTGGCCGCAGCCGGCGTCCACGTCGTGCTGCCGACGCTCGACCTGTCCGGCATGATGGTGCCGCTGCTGGGGATGCTAGGCCTCGGTAGCATGCGAACCAAGGAGAAGCTCTCCAACGTGCAGGGGAATCACTAGGAGCGAACCATGTTTAAGAGATACGAGTCCCTTCCTAAAACAGTAGAAGCCGTTCAGTTCACGCACGAAGGAAAAGACCAAATCCTAAATGAGTTGGTTGGACAGCACGCACCCGGCTTCGAGGACGGGAAACCAACCCTTAAAGTGACCACTATCCACGGAGAAATCGCTATCGTCCGAATAGACGATTGGATTGTGAAAGAGACAAAAGACGGATTCTACTATCCAGTGAAAGATAATATCTTCAAAACGTCTTACATTAACGACGCGCAGGGGAACCACTGATGCCTATTAAAGATTGGTCTGTCGTTCCCGCCAACAACAACGCCTCGCCGCCTCTTGGCGCGCCGGAGGGTTGGGTAAGCTCCGACGTGAATAATTGGGGGCGCCAGGTGATGGCGGATGTACGCAGCGCGATGGAGGCGCTGCCGTGGTTCGACTGGGGCGACGCGCCGACATATGTGGCTGCGGATTCTTTCAGCCTTGTTGGTGATCTAAGCGCGCGCTACGGTGTCGGCCTGCGGATTCGTGCCACGGCGCCGCTATACACCATCACCGGCACCATTACTGCCAGTGCCTACGGCAGTGTAACTACCGTCACTGTGGCTTGGGACGGCGCTGGTGCGTTGGATGCGACTGTGGTTGGGGTTGGTATTGGCGGCCAGCGTTTCTTGGCGCACACTGATGTTGACAACAATTTTGCGGTGCCGCAGACCAGCCCTAATGCGGTGGCAGCGGGTGAGGTTGTCAACCTGGGGCAGGCGGATGGTCGCTATGTACAGCCAAGTATTACCCTTCCAGATTCACAAGATTTAGACCTTGTGGTTGTTTCTGGATTCTATCGTCTGTCGACAGACATTGTTAATGGGCCACCAGAATCCGTAAACTATTCACAAATGATTGTTTGTAGGGGATCCGATACGATCTATCAGATGATAGGAGCATATTATACGGGCAGCATATGGACTCGGGTGGCTAAGGGTATCGGGGGCACTCCTATTTGGACTCCCTGGGTCAAAACTGCTGTCGCCCAGAACGACAACAACTTCTCAGTCCCCCAGACCGTGCCGACGGCAACGGCTGCTGGGCATGCCGTTAATCTTGGGCAGGCTCAGGCAGACTTTGTTCCTTTTGAAACCGTTCTCCCGACATCCCAGAATCTTAATACAGTAATCAAGAGTGGGGCGTATCGCATAGGTGCTACCCCGGTAAATGCTCCCGTTGGAATAACCGCCGATGATAGCCAGATGCAGGTTATCCACGGGGGAGGAGATACGATCTCCCAGATGATTTTCCTCTACGGGAACAGTAATGTGTGGACGCGTAGTGGAAGTCCTACGAATGTTGGAGGCAGCAACGGTTGGGGGGTATGGCGTCGGTTGGGATTTGCAGATAGCCCGGCTTTTTACAATATGTCCGTGGATACGACGAGCGGCGCTAGAACGTCTCCGACGGTGTTTACTAAGTCGGTAGCAAATATTAAAGTGGAGTCGGAGGGGTCAATTAACTTCCACTATGGATGGTTCACCTATAGTAAGCTCTATGAAATGCAGGTAGTTAATCGATCCCCCACAAACATTGCCGCAGCGCAGTATATCGAATACGTGGATGATGCGGTTTACATCTATCTAAATGGCAGTATTCTTTGGTCTCACGCAGGGGAGACTCCTTTATCAAACGCGATTACTTACACGTTTGTTCCTGGAGTAAACACGATACAGATCGTATACAACAGCTCAGGGGGGGGAGACGCTGCACTTGCTTTGCATGGAACCTTCTTTGGTACCAGTGATTTTCTAAGTTTCCAGCCATATGCATCCTGATGGGGATTAGACACAATGGCCAACTGTATCGCGGAGGATGAGGCGTTGAACGTTGCGCCTACGAGAGCACCAAGAACTTGCCAGGCGGGGATTAACAGGAGATCTGTGTTATGAATCCCAGACCCAAACTTGGTCCGGTTGTGCCACGTAAGGATGTGTACGACTGGAAGCAGTTGTTTCGCAGTAATGTGGTGAAGCTTCACGCAGGCGCGAAGTCGTCGGTTCCTGATGCGGCGAAGGTCCGCGTGGCTGAGATGGATACCAGCAAAGCGCTCGGTTACACGCTGGCTGAGGCTCAGAAAATCGACCTTCAGCAGATGGCGAAGGAGGAACTCCAGTCCTCGCGTCGCCACAGTGGGATGGCCGAAATGGCAAACGAGGCTCCGGAGGTATACTGATGGCAAAGGCATTCACATTTGACGTGAAGAAGGGAGCGCTGCATAAGCGGCTTGGGATTCCGGAGGGTCAGGACATCCCGCTGGCGCTGCTGCGGCGCAAACTCGTTGCGGCGAAGAAGGCAAAGGACACTGAGTTCATCCGCCAGTTGGTCTTCGCCCTCAACGCCAAGACCAAGTTCAAGCACCCGAAGCGTCGCGGCGCGAAAGAGGAACTCCAAAGCGCGAAGCCGGAGAAGCTTTGAGTGGGACAGCAATGACCACCAACGCTGATCTTTCTCGCGACGAGTGCCTGGAGTTGGCCGCCAAAGGGTTTCGCAACCCGAGGTTCTTCTGCAAGTTCTTCTTGACGGACTGGTTCGGTGGTCCGATGTCGTGGGTGCATGTGGGGATTCTGGCGATACTGACGCGCCAAACGGACTTCCTGCGGGAGTTCGACGAGGAATACACCCAGCGCGACTTGGACAAAATCCTCAAGCACTTCACTTACCGGTCGGATCCCGCGGATGAGCGCTCGAAGATGCTGCCGATTTTCGTAGCGGACGGCAACAGCCTCTCGCTGGCACTTAGTCGGTACACGCTCATCATGATGCCGCGCGGAACGTCGAAGACAACGCTGCTCAACGCGGTCAGCATCTACAACACAGAATATCTGATTCACAAGATGTATTTGTACCTCTCCGAGGCTGGCTCCCATGCCGAGGCTCAAATCACCAGCGTCGGCAGAATGCTTGTCAACAATCCGCGACTGCGGGCGGTGTTCGGGGACCTGCGGCCAGAGCAGCGGAATCTGGAGGGGCTGCGCTGGAGCGAATCCGAAGGCATCATCCAGACCACCTCGGGCGTTACGTTCCTCGCGCGCGGTCGTGGGGCGCAGATTCGCGGCACCATCATCGGTGGCCACCGTCCAGACATGATTGTATTCGACGACATCGAAGACAAGGACTCCGTTCGCACCGGCGCCCAGCGCACGAAGGCCGCTGAGTGGTTCTTCGGCGACGTTGTGCCGGCGCTGTCGCAGCTCAATCCCAAGGCGGCGATCGTTGGGGTGGGGACGATGCTGGGGTCTGAGGCGCTGCTGGCGAAGTTGGAGAAGGATCCGGAGTGGACCACAGTGAAGTTCGCGGTGGAGGACGCTGACGGCGATCCGATTTGGCCACAGTGGATGGATAAGGAGAAGATTGAGGCGAAGCGGCAGAGCTATGCCACGAAGAACCTGTTGCACATCTTCTACCTCGAATACTTCAACACCATTCGGGCGCAAGTAGGGTCCGCGTTTAGCGTGTTTGCTGTTGCTCCAGCGCCGCTGGACGAGTACGTGTTTCGCGCGATGGCGATTGATCCGGCCATCAGCGCGGCACGTCGAGCGGATTCGGCGGTGGTGGTGGTGGTGGGTATGAAGGAGAATGGGATTATTGGGGTGCTGGATGCGTGGGGCAAACGTGGCGCGTCGCCTCGGGAGCAGATCGACCAATACTTCCGACTGCATTTCTTATACATGCCGCAGCGGCACGGAGTGGAGACCATTGCGTGGCAGGCGGCGCTTCAGCATCTGTTGATGGAGGAAATGTTCCGCAAGGCTGCGGAGTGCAAACGCAACGGGCGCAATCCAGCGGACGCTTACTTCGACATCACACCAATCACCCACAGCTCGAAGAAGGAAGAGCGCATTGAGGGGATCCTCCAGCCGCGCTACGCCGCAGGCTACATTGTGCACCAGAAGGTGTTTCCTGAACTAGAGACCCAGCTGCGTGATTGGCCGCACGGCAAGCGGGATTGGCCGGACGCGCTGGCGATGGCGGTTTCGTTGCTCGACGATGTTGCACCGATGGCGGGGGCTGGCGAGGCTACCAAAGAACTTGAGCCCTTGGATGAAATAATGGGCGGAAACTGGAGATCATACTGATGGCAGATGAAGGGCTTGGCAACCAGCCTAGAAGTGAGTGGCCTCGCGTTGGGGTGCCGTTTGGCGTCAAGCCGATCGACATGCTGAAGCCGAAGTCGGACCTTCACGCGCGCGTGCTCAAGTATCTGCTGCAGCGGCTGGATATGTCTGAGCGTGCGATGTCGCGGTTCTACCCGCGCTGGCAGGCGGCGGAGAGGCGCGTGCAGGCGTACATCGACCTGCCGAAATGGGAGCAAGTGCTGAAGACGATGAACGACAGCGGCAAGCCGCCGAAGGTCGTGGACATCACGGTGCCGTACAGCTACGCGACTCTCCAAACCATCGTCACCTACCTTGCCCATACCTTCATGGGGCGGCGCCCCATGTTCCAGGTGGGCAGCTACAAGAAATCCACAGTGTCGAACGCGCGCATGTTGGAATTGGTGCTGCAATACAATGTTGAACATGCTGGGTTGGTGCGGCAGCTGTTTCAGTTTCTGCAAGATGGGGAGATGTATGGGGTAGCGATCCTGCGTACACGGTGGCTGGAGCAGCACGCGATGCGGACGGTGTGGAAGAAGCAGCCCAAGTATGGGTTCTTCAACCTACCGTTGGGTTCCCAGATGGTGCGAACGAAGGAAGAACGCACGGTGTTCGCTGGTAACGATGTTATCTCAATCGACCCGTATATGTTTTTTCCTGACCCTCGCGTGCCGATGGTGGACGTGAATCAGCGCGGGGAGTTTGTGTTCTGGCGCAGCTTCGAGGGGGACCATACGTTGAAGTTGGAAGAGGCTGCGGGGCGCGTTAAGTGGATTAACGCCATTGGTGGGCTGCCAGCGACGCGTAACACTGGCGTGCAATCTGCGCGGGATTTGATCTCCAACGGCGATGCGATTCCAGGGTACGGGATTCGTAACGTTGGGTGGAATAAGTTCTACAAGCAGATCGACCAAGGCAGCATTGACATTATCCCACGGGAGTTGGGACTCGGGGAATCCACCAAAGTGGAGAAGTGGATCTTCGCCATCGGCAATCGCGGCCAGATTATCCAGGCCGAACCTGAGACGAATGACCACGGAATGCATCCGGTTGCGGTTGCGGAGCCCAACACCATGGGATATGGGTTTGGTCAGCCCAGTACGATGGACTTCATGGGGCCGATTCAGGACACGCTGAGCTGGTTGATTAACTCCCATATCGCCAACGTGCGCACAGCACTTAACAATATGGTGATTGTGGACCCAGACGCGATTGAGGTTAAGGACCTTATGCAGCCTGACGCGGGCAAGATCATTCGACTCAAGCGCTCGGCCTGGGGGCGCGACATCAACAGTGTGATTAAGCAGTTGGCAATTGAGGATGTCACCTCCACGCATCTGCGCGACTTTGAGATGATGATGCGGCTCGGTGATGCGCTGAGCGGCGTCTCTGACAACCTTCGTGGGCTGCCGCAGGCGGGTGGGCGTAAGACTGCGACCGAAGCGCGCCAAAGTGCTGAAGCCGGCGCTAGTCGGTTGGCGGCCAAAGGGCGGCTTATCAGCGCGCAGGCCATCACCATTCTGACAAAGCAGATGAGCCTCAACATCCTGCAGTACATGCCTGAGGAGTTTTTCGTGGATGTGGCTGGAATGGACGGCCTTGAAGACAATTTCCGTAAGCTGGGGCTGAACCCTGGCGAGGGCGTCAATATCAGCCCAGAAATGGTGGTGGGGGACTTTTACTATCCGATTCATGATGGTACGCTCCCAATGGATCGGATTGCGTTGCTCGATGTATGGAACCAAATCTTCATGGCAGTGGCACAGGATCCACAGCTTCGGCAGACGTTCAACGTGGTCAAGATATTCGAGTACATCGCGGAACTTGGTGGGGCGAAGAATTTGAGCCAATTCACGCTGAACGTCAAAACGGCGCCGGACGAGCAGGTCGCACAACAGGCGCAGGCTGGAAATCTTGCGCCGGTCGGCGGGAATCTATCGCAGCCGGCGCAGCAGACCATGGCCCCGGCGCCGACGGCTGGAGTGGAGCCGACGCCGCGCAATAGGTTGCTGGGATGAGCACACTCACCGGCGACCAAATCGCTTGCCTGCGGCCTTTGGTCGCCGCGCTGGGAGAGGATCTTGTGGAGTTTGCCGAGAGCGGCAATCGGCTCAATTCGGTGCAGGGCGAGTCGGGTGAGGAACTGGCGCTGGCGCTGCGATTTCGTCAGGGTTGGTATAGTGGGGTGCTGGAGGTTGCAGAGCACTTCAACAAACTGATCGAGGAGCAGGAAGATGGCAACTGAGAACACAAGCACAGAGACAGTGAGTCCCCCTAGCGGGGAATTCAACGCAGAGGAGCTGTTGAACTTCGACCCCTTTGCGAAGAGCGGCGAGGAAGAGCAGGCAACAGCGGTAGAGGCAGCGGCGGTAGCACCAACAGAAGCAGCTCCTACGCCTGCTGCAGTTGAAGAAGGCAAGCCTGCGGAGGCAGTGGCGGAGGCAGTGGCACCAGAGGCCGCCCCGCCCGCGCCTGCCGAAGACCCTGCGATGGTTGCGCTTCGGCAGCAGAACGAGCTTCTCACTCAGACCCTCAAGACAGTACAGGAGGCACAGGCCCCTGCACAGGCCCCTGCAGAAGCCCCTGCAGAAGCCCCTGCTGCAGATATTCCTGCCTACTCATTCAACATTCCCGACGAGTTGGTGAAGCATATCCAAAGCGACGACCCCGCCGAGGTACGCACCGGAGTTGCGGCGCTGGCACAGGGGGTTGCGCAGACGGTGCATCAGACGGTGATGCAGCAGTTCGGTGAGCAAATGAGCCAGTTTGTGCCGAACTACGTGCAACAGTCGGTGGCCTCAATGCAACAGCAACAGGAGGTCTTCAACGACTTCTACGGCAACAATAAGGATCTCAACGTGCCCGAACTGCGCCCGCTGGTGGTGTCGGTGGCGCAGCAGGTGGCCAGCGAGACGGGCGCGGATTCATGGTCACCGACGCTGCGGGACGCGGTGGCGACGCGGGTGCGGGGAATGTTGCGCAGCGGAGCAGCACCGGCTGCGTCGACACCCCCGCAGCCGGCAAACTTTGGAGGCAGTGCGCGGCCAGCGGCAGACGCTGCGGCAACGCCAGTTCAGGCGGATGTTATGACGACGTTGTTCGGCTAACAGGAGCGAGGCAATGGGATGCTATCCAATTGCCCTAAATGCCCTGAAGATACTTTCCGAACGCGGCAGAACGGCAGGCAACTTAGGTTAACCTAACAGGAGAACTACGATGGCGATTATGGGCCTGCGGACTACCGCAAATTTCGTTACCAATCAGGCGCCAGAGAACTGGCGTGAAGGGATGCTGTTGAGCTTCCCCAACGGCAAGATGGTGCTCACGGCATTGACGAGTCTGATGAAGTCGCGTGCTGTGACCGACTATCGGTACCACTGGTGGGAGAAGGCGCTCGACAATCGGCAGGTTACGTTGGACGCGGACGTGCTGGCGGGGGATCTTACGCTGACTGTGGCCGCCGGCGCTTACAAGTTCAAGACCGGCGATGTGCTGGAGGTGTTGACTACCAGCGAACATCTGCTGGTAACTGCCGATCCTACCGCGGATACCGTCCTCACCGTCCAGCGCGGCTTTCAGGGCACAGTGGCTGCGGCGGTTACAATCGCTACTGCCGGCACCAATCTCCAGGTGCAGGGTATCGGCAGCGCCTACGAGGAAGGGTCGGATGCGCCGAGTGGCGTTAACTACGATCCGGTTGAGCGGAGCAACAACACGCAGATCTTCCGGAACACCCTTGAGGCGACGCGGACTGCAATGCAGACGCGGCTGCGGACTGGGGATGAGGTTCGGGAGGCCAAGCGGGAGTGCCTGGAAATCCACGGTGTTGATATGGAGCGGGCTTTCTGGTTCGGCAAGAAGGCGAGCACTACGCTCAACGGCAAGCCGATGCATACGACCGACGGGGTGTTTGCCTCCATCGACTCCGGCAACATCAAGACCGTGACGTCGGACTATCCGGCGGGGCTGACGATGACGGGGCTGGAAGAGTATATGTACAACGCCTTCCGGTTCGGCAGCAACGAGAAGCTGGGAGTCTGCGGCAACCGAGCGCTGCTGACGATCCAGCAGGTGATCCGCAAGAACAGTACGTGGATGATTACGCAGGGGCTCAAGGAAGCAGGCATGAACGTGGCACGGATCACCAGTCCATTTGGTGACATCGTGCTCAAGAGCCATCCGCTGTGGAACCAGATGACGGGCGGCGTGAACGGTGGTACTCCGTACTATGGGGTTGAGTCGTGGCTTGCTATCCTCGACATGGTGGAGTTCAACTACGACTACCTGACCAGTTCCGATACGCAGTATCAGCCGAAGCTCCAGACCAACGGAATGGATGGGCTGCAGTCGGGGTACCTGACGGAAGCGGGGCTGGAAGTGCACCACCCGCTCAACCATTACCTGCTCAAGAACCTTGTGGGGAGTGCGGCAGGTTAACGAAGGTGAGCCGGGCGGTGATGGGACTGGAAAACGGCGCAGGTTGGCTCCTACCTCTGCGCGATTCCAGCTCCTCCTCCCGTTGCCGTTTGGCTCTTTTAGTATAGACGTTTGCCACGTAGAAGGTACATACCATGCTGCGTGATTCGGCAGTGGCGATTGTGGCGCAGCGGCTCGGGAACCGAACAGATCTCGATACGCGAATAGTCACAGAAATGCAACAAGTGCAGTCGGAACTAGAGCAGGGTAAGTTTCTGCCCTGGTTTTTAATCTACACCGACACGGCGCTTGCCAATGAAGCCTCTCAGACCGACACGATTCTTGAGCCAACTGGATTTATCCTGCCGGTGGATGATGTGGAACTGGAGTATCTCGATTCTGTGCACACCAAGTGGCTTGTGGTGCACAAACTCGCCAGCTACGACATGCTACAGAGCGCGAACATATCGCAGTTTAACTACAACGCGCAGATGTACGCAGTGCGTGGAAGCGACATGATACTGTTCCCGGATCCTGGGAAGGTGCTCAGCTTTCGCTGGAGCTATTACAAAGCGGCGCTGAGCCTTGCCACCAACATCGAGAACTCATGGTTGGAGAAAGCCAGCGAGCTCGTGATTGCGCTTACTTGCCTCAAGCTCGCGTCGACGCTGCAGATGGAGCCGACGATGTTGGCGGTGTATGAGGCGATGGCGAACGCGGCCGATTTGCGGCTGCAGACGCTCAACGAGGCGAAGGTCTCTGCTGGCACCAATATGGTTATGCAGTACGGAAACGGTGCGACGTGAGCACAGTTTGGATCAACGGAGTCGGCAAATACGGTCTCGTTGCCGACGTGCCGCCGCGCGAGATTCCACTGGAGGCGTGGAGCGCCGTTCAGAACATGCGGTTCCACGACGAGGTTGCGGAGCGGGTGCAGGGAATGCTGTCGGTGTTCGACACACCAAGCATCGTGCCGCACAATCTGCTCCCGTGGAAGTCCGCTACGACCCAGTACGGCTTCTACGGAGATGCGACGACGCTGTGGCGCACAGATGGGACTGCCAGCGCCAACGTCACGCGCGCCAGCGGACCGTACACAGCGTCTGCGTGGCGGGGCGATGTGCTTAACGAGGTGCCAATCCTCAACAATGGCAGCGATGTTCCACAGCAGTGGGATGCAGGCACCGGGTTGTTTGTGGATCTGGCTAACTGGCCTGTTGGGTGGTTCTGCGCTGGGATTCGCTCCTTCAAGAACTATTTGGTTGCGTTTGGACTCACCCGCAACACCATTGCATATCCGTGGGAGATCCGCTGGAGCGCGTCTGTTGAAGCGGGTGGGGTGCCAAGCACGTGGGTCGCGGCGCCTGGGAACGACGCTGGAAATACGAATGCCCTCGCAGGTACTACCGACCACATCGTTGACATGATACAGTTGGGCAATAACAACGTAATCTACAAGAACAACTCGGTGTGGGCACAGCAGTGGATTGGTGGGAACCAAATCTTCGCGCACCGTGTGGCGTTTCGTGAGTTTGGGATGATCTCCGCCAACTGCGCGCGCGAGGTGTTCTCGAAGCAGGTTGTGCTAACGCAGGATGATGTTGTGATTCACAATCTTGTGGAGGCTAAATCGCTGGTAGACAACGGCGTGCGGCGTCTGCTGTTCAACTCGCTTGATGCGACGAATGTCGATAAGTGCTGCGTGGAATTGAGTGTGTCGCACTCGGAGTTGCTGATTGGGATTCCAGAGGTGGGAAGTGGCGGCTTCATTACGAAGTTGTTTGTGTGGAACTGGAAGTCGAATACTTGGAGTGTGTGCGATGTATTGCCGAGTACGTACTTCGCCACGATGAGTTTAAGTTCGACTGGACAGAACTTTGTGGTGGGGCCGCTGATCCCACTGGATGCGCCGGCGATTCCACTGGATACCAATACCTTCGCGATGGATCAATACCCAGTACCAACTGGCGGCAGCGTGATCTTTGCGCTGGCCGACAAAGGATTTGCGCAGAACGCTGCAGGCTACACCATTCAGGGCAATTCCTACAGTAGCGTACTTGAGCGCACCGGGCTGCAGATCGCCGGCCAGGATCGTTTTGGCAACCCAGTGCTGAATCCACACGCAGTGAAGATGGTGACAGAGGTACTACCGCTGGTGGATGCAGATGCGGGAGTAGTGGTGGATGTGCAGGTGGGTACGCAAAGCCACATCGGCGGCGCTGTCCAGTGGGGCGCTAAGAAGGCGTTTGATCCTACAGTGGACACCAAAGTCGATGTGCTGGCGACCGGCAAGCTCCTTGGGGTGCGGTTCAGTAGTAGCTCTGGTGGCCGCTGGAGGCTGAGTGGTTACGGACTCACAATCAAGAAGGTGGCGGAGTTCTGATGTATAGTCCTGGTGGCAAGAGTACTGAGCAAGAACTGCAGGAAATCTCTGCGGCGCTGCGCCTCGGCGAATCGGATCCGCGCTGGGTGCAGCTAACGCCGGAGTGGATGCAGGGCACAACGGTTGCGGGGGCACCGCCGACGCCTGCGTTCCAAATTGGCGATGTGGATCAGTACAACTTCGGATTCACGCTGCCACCAGGGTGGATTGCAGGGTCGCCGATTATTCCAAGGGTGGTGTGGAGTCCGCTGGATGTACTGACAGGAACCGTGAACTGGTCACTGGAGTATGTGCTTGGTGTGGTGGGGCTCGCAGCACTGGCCTCGGTTACGCTGACCGCTGGCGCAAATGCCCTTGGCGTTGTGGCGCTTACGGAGTTTCCGTTCATTGCCACTGCGGTGTACTCCGGCGCATCGTTCGTCTGTGCGCTGCGCCGACCGGCAGATACCTACGCCAACAGTGTGCAGATGCTGTCGCTGCGGCTGATGACGCAAGCGCGCTCGATTGGGGAGTCGCGGCTATGATGGAGCATGAACTGCTTGTGTATTATCTGCGCGGGGATCTCCTTGCGGTTAAGTTGTGTGAAGACTTAGGACAGGTATCTCAAGTGTGGGACGATCTCATTGACAAGGACAAGGAAACTTCGCCAGCAGATATTAACGATGCGTTCTGGCGCGCACTTATCGAGATTCCCTCCAATCCGTTTTATCTCCAGCATATTCAAATGTTTCTTCCGTTGCTCCACAGCGCTATCACGGGCTGGTACGATTCCAACACACTTGAGCGTGGGAACGCTACAGAGCGTGCTTTGGCATTTGTGCTGCGCGACAAATTGGGTGAGGTGATCATTATGTGTGCTCATTTGGTAGGCGGTTTTGCGTGGGGACGGCAGGTAGCTATCTCCATTCGCCAAAATATAATCAACACAGAATCTCTCCAAAATTATCTTCAGGAGAGCAAGTCATGAGCGGCGGCGGCGGTGGCATTAAGACAACCAAAAGCAGCCCGTGGAGTGGGCAAGCGCCCTATCTGACGGATCTGTCCAAGCAGGCGCAGGGGCTCTACAACACCCCCGGTCCGAACTACTTCGGCGGCCAGACTGTTGCCACACTCAACCCTGAGCAGCTGTATGGGCAGTCGATGCTGTTGGGGGCTGCGCATTCGACGGCGCCAATGCTCTCAAATGCGCTGCACACGCAGCAGTTCCTTACCGATCCACGTCTTCTGTCGACTGGGATGGAGCCCTCGTTGGCTGCGGCTCAGTTGGGGGTCAACCCAGGACTTTACAACACACTCCCTGCACCGGCAACTTTTAATCCAGGACTAGCCGACAACATTTCGGTTGCGCGGGGAGCTAATCCAGGGTTGGCTCAGGGACTTCCACTAACACAGGGTCCCAACCCAGGGTTACTTCAGCCTTCCTTAATATCGCAAACACCTAATCCAGGGTTGGCTCAGGGACTTCCACTAACACAGGGTCCCAACCCAGCCTTGGCGCAGCCATCACTTGTGTCCTCGACGGCCAATCCTGCCTTTTCTGCAGCGAACAATCCTGCGTTGGCCGAACCTTTCTTGATGTCTCCGCAGGTTAATCCGGCGCTTGCTTCGGCAGTGGCTGGGATGGCACGGCCTGCACTACAGTCACTTACAGACAAAATCCTGCCTAGTATCAGCAATGCTGCTATTTCCGCAGGTAACCTAGGCAACGATCGACAGGGAATTGCCCAGGGACTTGCGGCGCGCGGTACAGAGCAGGCCATTGCAGATCAAGCCGCAAAGATGTACTCGGCGGCCTATGGGCAGGACCTGGCTGCTTCCACGCAGCGGCACGGACAGGATCTTGCGGCGTTTGGACAGCAATATGGGCAAAACCTTAATGCGTTTGGTCAGCGCTATGGGCAGAACCTTAGCGCTCAAGGACAGCGACACGGGCAAGATATCAACGCATATGGCCAGCGATATGGGCAAAACTTAGCTGCGGCGGGTCAGTATCGTGGACAGGATATCAGTGCCTATGGCCGGCAGTATGGGCAGAACTTAACTGCTGCTGGACAACAGCGCGCGCAGGACATCAACGCATATGGTCAGCGCTATGGGCAGAACCTGGCTGCAGTGGGTCAGCAGCACGGGCAGAACTTATCTGCGTTTGGACAACGGTATGGACAGAACCTGCAGGCCACTGAGGCAGCGCGCTCGCAGGATATCGGAGCGTATCAAGCTATGCAGGCGCAGAACATTGGAATGGCTGAGAAAAAACGCGCGCAGGACATTGCGGCGTATCAAGCCATGCAGGGACAGGGACTTGCGGCGCGCGGCCAGAACCTCGCGGAGCGTGGGCAGAATCTGAGGGCGACTGGACAGCGCCTCGGTATAATGACACAGAATCAGTCTTTGGTTCCTCGACTGGCGCAGACTGCGCTTCAAAGCGCCATGCTGTCGGGGCAACTTACGTCGCAGTTTGGTGCCCAGCAACAGGCGCAAACACAGTCTTTGATTAACGAGGCAATTGCGCGGTACAACTACCAGCAGCAGCTGCCCTACCAGAAACTCAGCCAATACTCCCAGATTATCAACCACCTCAACGGGGGCGGCTATGGGACAACGGTGAATCAGGCGCACCAGAATCCCGTCACAGCGGGGCTAGAAGGCGTCATGGGAGGGGGAGCACTGGGAGCTAAGGTAGGGTCGGTCTTTGGTCCCGAAGGCACCCTGATTGGTGGTGGTCTTGGGGCTCTGGGCGGTGGTCTGATGAGCATTCTCTAACGAAGGATGGGCTAATGAGTGGACTTGACATGCAGTCGCTTTTGGGGCCGGTCGGCACTGGCATGACGCCATTCCCGATTCCGAGTCCTGGAAATGTGCAGCTTGGGCAGTATCAGCCCACGCCGATGTCGCTTGGGCTGCCTCAGCAAATACGGAACTTGCTGCCGCCAATGCCCCACAGTATGAATCAGTTCAACTCATATCTGACCGGAGGGCTCGTGTCTCCGCAGACCGCAGGAGCCCTAACTGCGGTTCCGGGGCAGTTCCTAAGTGGCGCGCCGGTTGGGCCGATTACCGACCAGGCGCGGGCACAGCAGCGACTGGAGGATGAGCTTAAAGCTCTCGACACACAGATTTCCCAACAGCGCACGCTTGGGCAACCCACAGGGCATTTGGAGTCCCAGCGGAAGATGCTGGCGGCGGAGTGGGTGAAGGCGGTTAGTGGCACGCTGAAGCTGCCAACGAACGCTGGACAATCAGTGGCGGAGAAATATCCCGCACCAGCAGCCCCAGCGCCTACACCAACTGCCGCTGGGTCTGCGCCTGCAGTTGACCCTGCATCGTTTAGCGTGCCTGCGCCGCAGTTTCCCAACGTACCTGCACCGCAGTTTCCTGTTGGGCAGACCTACACTCCGCCAACGTTCCCAGCGGCGAGCTCGCCTACCAGCGACATCCTTGGTGGACTCGCCGCAGGTGCGATGCATACGAATCCGATGGCCTCGCCGGCAACGCTACTGTTCAATGTCGGTATGGGCGCGCTTGCAGGAGGTGCCCAGCATGGGCGCCATCAGGCCGCGCTGGCGGAGAAGCACGCCACGGCGCGCAACGCCTACCAGCGGTTTGTTGAGACACAGCAGGGACGACGCGGCGCGGAGGAGGCACAGTTCGCTCTTGGCGCGGCGCGACTTAAGGCACTTGAAGCTGCGACTAAGGCGCGGTTCACAGCCAAGCCTCTTGTGCTGCGCAACGAGGTGCTGCTGCCGACCACGGCAAACGGGCGCACCACGTATAAAGCGATGCAAATGGGCGCCCCTGCTGCGGCTACTGCTGCTGTAACCCCTGGGCAAGTATTTAACGTGCTGCTGGGCGAGAAGGGTGGACCGGAGGCGTTGGCGAAGATTGCGGGAACCATGAGTCCGAAGTTGGCAAACCAGCTGCGCATCGGTGGGTTTAGTCCACAGACCCTATCCACTACCGTTGTGGCGCAGGTGATCGACAAGATCCGCGCAACGGATCCGCATCTCTACGCAGCGACTCTCCAGCGCGCGGCGTTGGTCAACAGCCTCAAGAAGAGATAACGCAGTGGATATTGGAGCACAGCTTACCGCTGCGGCAAATACAATCGCAGGAGGGGGCACTGGCACTAGCGCTGGCACTGCTGCTCCTGCATTGTCGCCTATCTCAGGCTTCCTCGAATCTGCGCTTTGGTCACCACTGTCGCTGATCGGCGTAGAGCCCTCGATGCGTGTGCAACGCTGGCAGGCGCACCATCCGATCGGCTCGTTTGTTAGCCAACTCGCTGGGTATGCGGTGCCGTATGCGGGCTGGGCAAAGGCAGCTGAGGGGGTACCGTTGTTGGGTGAGGCCATCGCGAAGGTGGCTGAAGGGGCTGCAGAGGCTCCAATAAAAGCGGGGATCGCGCGGGAACTCACGACGTTCGCGCCGTTTGAGGCCGCGAGGATCGCTGCAGCGGCGACTGGCGGACAGGCGCTGGCGAACAAGCTGCACACACAGTTCATCGGCACCGGCGGCGTGATTCGCCAGAGTGCGTTCGATCTGGGTGCGTTGGGTGGAGTGGGCGCGGTTGGGGGCGCGCTGCGGGCTGCAGGCGAGGCGATCGGAACCGCACGGGACATCAAGCCAGGGGTGGACCTCAACGCGGCGCCACAGGAGCAGCTGCAGGGATTGGTGCAGAAACAAGTCGAGGGAGTTGGTGATCCGACGCTGGTGGCAAACGCCATCAAAGACCTCAAGTTCGAGATCGTTGGCCAAGAGCCGCGCAAGGTGGTCGGCGAACTCGACACACATAACGGCACGAAGGCAATCAATCGACTCTTCAAGGCCAGTCACGGAGACGCTCTTGACCGCAATCTTCTGTTCACCAGCGTTGGCAAGCCCAGCTTTCGCTCGAAGGCGCCGCTTGAGGCTGTGCTGAAAGCTGCTGGGATGGACAACGGGTTCGAGCAGTGGACGTTGGCGCCGCGCTGGATTGTGCCGAAGTCGGAGGCAGCGCAGCGCACGGTCGGACAGGTTATCAAGAACCATCTTGATCCGGTGGATGGTTGGTTCTACTCCCGAGACAAGGCTGACGGTTTGTTTGTGGTGGCAAAGCACTTGGAGCCTAAAGATACCCCTTCTGGTTGGATTATGTTCAAGACCTCCAATCCCGGCTACTACATGCCGAAGGTTGCCGAATGGGCAAAGTTGATGGAGGATCGCATCCCAGTGTTCGGGCCGAGGGTTGAAGCGCCAACAGCCCTTGGTGAGGGTGCTGACGTATACAACGTTGGCGCAAAGTTTCTGCAGGACGTGCCGCTGATTGACACGCGCGGGATTGATACGAGGGTTGGATTGGCGAAGAAGGTCTTTGAGTCCTCGGGGCTGTCAAAGGTCGAGGGCCTTACCGAAGCTGCCTCGCGTGTCAAGAAGTTTTCCGATCAGTACCTCGCGCCGGCCATGTTCCAGTTCCGCAACAGCCCAATTGCGGCGCGCGCGTTGAGCATGGTTCGCGCGCTGCGGGACGCTGCGGACGGCTCTGCTGAGAAGGTTTTCCTGGGTGCTCGGGTGTTGGCTGGGCGTCCGTCGTTGTTTGGGGAAATCCTGCACGGTGCACAGGCGGACGAAGCAGGTGGGCTGAAGGGGATGATCGCGGCGCTGTACAAGGATCCTGCGCAGGTTGAGGCGTTCTGGCGTGCCACCAAGGAAGGTGGTCTGTCGCCGGAGGAGGCAGCCGCGAAATACGGTCTAGGGGGGCCTGGGTTGGACTACTACAACGCGCTCAACACCATCGATACTTGGCAGATTTCGGGTATGCAGAAGGTGCAAGAAGCTGCGGGAGAATCAGTAATCAACCCGAAACCGTTTCACCTAATGCTTAGTCGGTTCTGGCGCGGGGACTGGCGCGTGCCGGTGATGGAGGGCAATCGCACGCTTGGGATGGCCTCGGGTGAGTTCCGCAGCACGGCGTTGAAGCAGGCGAAGGACATTGTCGCAGCGGCAAACGCTGACGGACTGCATTTCCGTTTCGACGCGCCGACGTTGACGCGGGAGCTGCCGCAGGACTTAATCCACCTGCGCGGCATCACTGTGCAAGACAACGAGGCATTCGGGAAATACCTCAACAAAAGCGCACCAACCACAGCCACACATGTGCGTGAGGGCGCGAGGTACTACGTAGGGTTCGATAAGTCGCTGACGCAGAAGGAGATGGGAGATGCTGTGCTGCGGCAGCTTCAGAAGTATCAAACGTACCAGGCTAAACTCAGCGCAAAGGCGCTGCTGAACTCCGACCTCAATCGACTGCGGGCCAGCGATCCCAGTACCTACACACAACTTGTGGATCGCATTAACAAGACGTTTGGTGAGCAGGGGCGTATCAGCACCGCTATCAACAAGGCTAGTGATGTGGTGCTGTCGCCGTATATGGGCCACAACAGCGCAAGCAAAATCGTTGCCTCGGCGAACAAGTTTATGTTCCGGTGGACGCTGGGGTTCTGGAACGTTGGGTACAACATTGCGAACTCGTTGAATGTTATCCAGACGGGCTTTCCGATGCTGTCGTTTCTGACGACGGCGGCGCCAGAGGAAATAGCAAAGTATTACTCGTATTGGCCGGTGGAGGGGATGACCTCGCGAAACGCGATTGGACTGCTGGATGTATCCAAGCTGATGAAGCAGAGCTTTCGCGAGATGGGCCGTCCGGATGCCGCGCTGCGGAAGGCGTTCGAGCGTGGGGCACAAGAAGGCATTTGGGATCCGCGGTTCGTGGAGATGGCGATTGGCGAGAAGTCCGCTGCGGTCACGAACCTGCGCGGGGTGCTGCGCGGCGAGCAGTCGTTGAGTGATTGGTTCGCTGCCGGCGCGGATTTCCTGCCGGGGCTTACCGAAAAGTTCTCGCGGGCGCAGAGCTTCGCGCTCGGGCACGTGTTTTTCCGAGACATACTGGGCGCCAAAGACCCAGAGATGCTTTACCAACTCACCAAGCAGTTTGTGGAGAAGTCGCAGTTCTTGTACTCCACTGGCGACCGCGCGAACATTATCACAGGGCCGGTCGGGTCGGCGCTGGGGTTGTTCAAGAACTGGATTATGCATTACATTGGCTGGATGATGGAGTACACTGGAGAGGGTGTGTTGCATGGAAATTGGCAGCCGCTGTTGTGGATGCTTGGAGGCACTACGGCGATTGGCGGCGTTGCGGCGACTCCACTGTACGCGGCGGCAAACGAGTTGTCGAAGGTCTTCAGCCACAAGACGGCGATGCAGCAGTTGTATGGCTACTTCAACGGAGACAAGAACACTGATGTCGCCGACAGTGTGTTCTACGGACTACCAGCGTTTTTCCGGTTTAGTATCCAGAATCGTATTTCGATGCCGGGAACGAATCCCGGCGCGGACGCAAGTCAGCTGTTCTCGCTGGCGTACCTTGAGCGTATGAAGTACGTTGGACGCACGGTTGGCGCAGCGATTGACGATTGGACCGCGACCGGCCAAAGCCCTGTGCGCGATCCGCACGTGCGGGATTTATTCATGCGTGCGTTCGCACCACGCTCCATCTACCGTCTCACTCAGGCCACCAAGGCGGGTGTGCTGCGTAGTCTCTCCACCGGCAATCCGGTGCTGTCGGGAATGACCGCAACGCAGCGGTATATGTTCGACCTTGGAATTGATCCTGTGGCGATCGCACGCAACTATCGTGCGATGGATGAACTGTGGGCCAACCAAGACGCAATGCAGGCGGAGGTACGGAAGCTAGGCACCGCGTGGGCAGACGCGCTGCAAAACGGCGACTATGGCGCAATGGATACCATCATCACGCGCGCGGTCGCATCGGGAGTGGACGTTGGTAGTGTGCTCAAGTCGGCCAAGGCGCGGCTGGCGAAGGGACAAGAGGATTCAATTCAGCGCCAGTTCACGCCCCAGGCCGCGTGGGAATATCAGAAGCTGGGGATTATTAAGTAGCGAAATTACTCACGCCTAGTTTCTTGCAGTGCTCCTCCAACACCAGTCCGATATGCGCTGCGATTGAGTTGACCTTGCGGCGTTTCACGAAGTACCCTCCCTCGGGGTCGTAAGACTCCAATAACTCTGTGATAATGAAGCTGGGGAAATCCCCTGGTTGCTGAAGCTGTGCGCTGATCATTCGTACCAACACACCGATCCATTGAAATGCTGCGTGGTCGCGGGTGTTGATGAACAGTTCTACGGGGCGCAACTCGCCGTCGATTTTGGCGTCGTTGACGGTGATGTACACGTGGTCATTCATGGTTGGCGGAGAGATTTTGTAGGTAGTGCCGGTAAGGATGTCCGGACGTTTGTAGCGTATACGGGCTGTAGGGATAGTCATAGGTGACTCCTGGTTAGTACTCGACGCGTTTAGGCGCTGTGATTTTGAAGGTTCGATGCCCCGGAAGATTGAGGCCATCGGGAACGAGTATGCCAGACTTTATCATGGCGTTGAATGTAGCTTCTATCTGGTAGGCTGGGACGCGCTGCGCTAAGAAGGCTTGAATTTTGTCCTCGCGCACCAGTCCACGCAGACCTATACAGAAGTTGGCTGTTTCCTCTATCACGCTATTGCATGTACCTGCGGACATCTCCATGAAGATTTCTGGCATTGCAGCTTCGGCGCAGAGTAGCAAACTAAGCGCGCCTGCCCAATGCGTTTGGCGAACCACTAAATCGTTACTCTCCGCGGCGCTGAACGCCATGGCGAGTTTGAGTAGGTGAACGATTCTGCGTGCGTTGTAGTGACGTAAGCGGCTGTGGGTTGGCGCATCTCGTAGGGATTCTTTGGCGTGCCAATGCTCGATGATTGGAATCGTCTGCGAGTCGATGGTGAACTGTCCACGAAGCTCGCCAATCTGTCGCAAATCATGCACAAGGTTGTCCTGCAGATCGATGTTGAAGGCGGTCTCCACGAACAGTGGGGCTCTGGTCGGCACTGGCGCGTAGATCATAATCATCCTCGACATAAACCCCATACCGAATGCAGTCTCTGGCAGTACGGCGCCGAGGTAGTTGGGCTGGGTGCCCGCAAGGATGCAGATATGAGGCCGCTCGATTCGCAGGCGCTCGTCTTGCTTACGCAGGCGCTCCTCGAAAATGCTGGGACAGTCGTAGAGATTGTTTAGGATCGATAGGAACTGCAGATCGTACCCCGGAATTAGTACACCAAACTCCGGCACCGCGATAATCAATGAGTGGATATTCACCCACGCGCCGGATTCGACATACTGCTGCTGCGCATCGGCCAGTTCATCTAGCAAGCCCTTTCCTGTCATACAGATCGGTGCAAGGTTGACCTGCTGTGCCGCGGCCCACAGTTCGCGTGCTGGGACTACAGCCTGATCTTTGCCGACGCCGGGAGGGCCGACAAGCAACACGAACAGATTTGGATACAAGTCTCCTGCATTGGTTCGTATCCAAGTCCGTCGCCCCAGTGAGCCGGAAATGGTTGACACAGCAGCCCATCGAAGGTATATCTCTGGCGCGGCGCGTAGGCTGTTGAACTCAACAAACGAGTCGATCCAGGAGGCTAGTTTTCGTGCGGGCGTCGAGGCCGCGCCAGGGCTTGATACCGTCTGGGTTGTCATCTTTGCTCCAATGCGCCCAATTCCAGCCAACGCCAATCTCACAGGGAATTGTCATGGGGCCAACAGGGACAGTGAGTAGTTTCGCTACACGAGGAAGCAGTGCGGCTTCAACCGTTGCTGGATATTGAAACAATACTGCGTCGTGAATCTGGGCGAGGATCTGGAGTGGTTCGCCCTTCAAGGTCTCCTGCCAAAGTCGATAGAGACCAAGGTTTAATATGTCCGCAACAGTGGACTGTGGATTGTATGCTATAGCTTCTCGTAGCGTTGCCGCATCATAGGCTCTGGATAAGAACCGACGTTTGCGGCCTATGTAGGTAGTGATGGAACTGGTAGCGTGCAATTCGGAGGCAACCTTGTTGTGCCAATCGGGAATGCCTGAGAATGCAGTGAAGTAAGCAAGTTGGAACCGCTCTACCAACGGCTTGGGCAGATGCAGGCGCTTGGCTAGTTCGGCAGCAGTGCCATGGTAATTCGTGGCGTGGCCGAGGCGCTTGGCAATATCCCGGTACGAGAACGTTCGGTAGAATAGTTGGTCTGCAACCGCGCGCGGATGGCTGCCCCAGGCTTTGTCGGACCACACCATTTGGGCAACCTTCGTGTGCAGGTCACCTGATTCACACGCGGCAATGTAGGCTGCGTCGTTGCTGATGTATGCAACCGCGCGCGATTCGGCCTGCTCAAGGTCAGCGTAGCCCAGTTTCATACCCTTATCTGGGATGAACATTTGCCGAAGTTCGTCGGGTATGTTCTGCGCGTTGGAGCCCGTGCGGAACGCTGACGCTGATGATGAGAATCGGCCCGTTTCGGTGCCGGCGGAGTTGTAGGAACTTCTGAATCGGTTGTCGGAATCGAGTTTGCAATTTACGACACTCAGTTTCTTCGATACATCCCGGCAAGCGAGAATGCACAGCGTCACGGGGCGCGCGTACAGACGCAGACTTAACTTCTCCAGCGCAGTACGATCGCAGGACAGACTCCGTGAACCGTGGTCGAATTTGTATTGGTGTGGCAGCGCGAGGGTGGTGTAGAAATACTCCTTGAGTTGTTTTGGGCTGTTGGGGTTCAATCCAGGGACGTAGCGATCAAGGATCCCGCGCAGGCGCGTAGCGTCGGCTGTGAGTTTTCTACGTACGGTTTCACGCCGCGTAAGATCCACCCGGATGCCGCGCAGCATCATTTCGAGCGCCGGACCGCGCAGCGCCATTTCAAAGTTGTAGGCAAGAGCAGAGCGTGCGTCCAACTGCGGTTTGATTTTGGTCCAAATCTCCAGCGTTGCCATACAATCGAGCGCGTTGTACGCCCAATCGGGATAGGGAGACTCAAATGCATTATAGAGTCCCATTGGGCTATTTCTCCTGATCTTTGCGTTTACGCATACTCTTCCACTCACCAATGTTGGTGTAGAGGGAACCGAGAAATCCCAAATCCTTCTGCATTTCCGGCTGCAGCGCATGGTGGACGAACAGTGTATCTTCTGTGGCGTTGCGAACCGATATGCCCATGCGGCGCCAAAGGTGCTGGATGTCGTATAATCCGTACTGGGTGATCTTTGGGCAAGGCAGGTTGAGTATCCGCCGCACGTAACCCCAGGCAACGATCTCATCTGCGGCGTTGGGCCAATAGGATTCGCCGGAGGGTAGCTCAAACGGAATCACCAGGGCGAGTGTTGGACTCGCAGCGAATCCGATGCAAGAGATTCGCCCACGAGGATTCTCGATGTCGAAAGCAATAGCGGGAGCGTGCAGGAGATACTGATCAATGAACGCGGCAATCTCCCCCAGTGTGGGTGCCATCAGCGCGCTGCGTGGAGTGCGACTGGGACTGTTGCGGACATGGGTGAAGTTCTCCACATCCGCCACTGTGATGATTCGCAAGTTCCATTGACGCAATACTGCCGCTGGATGGAAGATTGGGAAGATAGTATGGGCCTCCCGGTCGAATCGGCGCCCACGGAGTTTGGTGATTTTGGTCTGGCCAAGTGTGGCCCAGCAGGCAGTGTTGCCGCAGGCTATGATGTAGCGATAGTGGGTGGTGATAGCGCGAAGGGCGTCGAGGTAGGGCTCGAATTCTTTGCGCAGGTACTTACCGGGTACCATCGCGGGGAGGTTTGGAATTGCTTCGCTACGGGTGGCGCAGAATTCTGCTAGGCGATTATTGGGCGGCTGGATTGGGATGACGTTGGCAAGGCTGAGGCCCGAATCCTTCCACAGCTTCTGCATCAGCAATGGCGATAAGTACTTCGGAGGCGCTGGCACGAGGCCGCCGTCGGCGAAGATCCGATAGAGTTCTTGGCCTGACGTGCCGACGAACGGGCAACCGAAGTAGACCTCTTGTTGCCCCGGCGCCTCACCAAGCACCAGAGTGTTGGATGATCCAAGTAGGGCTGGAACAAACCCTGCTGGCTTGGTCATACTCTGCCTCGAAACTTCCGTGCAGCGTCTGCAAAGTTCGGGTCGATTTCCCATCCAACCGAACTCTTCGCGCCGAGGCTTGCGCTTGCGCGGACAGCGCCGCCGCCACCACAGGTTGGGTCGAACATCTTGGTGTGCTCATCCACGAACATACGGAAGAAGTGGCGCAGCATCGGCTCAGGCTTCTCGCTGGGGTGGACTATTTTGGTTGTTGGCGCACCGTAGACGTTTGCGACAGGCTCCACGATGAACCTGTCTCCGCGTGCGCCCATGAAAGCTGTTTCGTAAATGCGGCGCGGACCACGGTTGGGGTCTGGAATCACGCCAGCGTTGTCGGTCTTATGCCAGACCAGGGGGAACGGCCTGAGCACAAAGTCGGTTTTGGAGGCGAAGAACGTAAGGACCTCCTGGTAGTTGTGCATACTGAACCAAAACATGATGTGGCAGGAGGGGGAACAGATCTGATCGAGGTGCGAGGCAAGAGTGGCGCACAATGTCCAGAACGTATCTGCTGAATCGTCGTAGGTCTCCGGCATTGCAGCGTAGTCAGTTCTGTTGTTGTGGTGGTCGATGCCGTATGGGAAGTCGCAGTGGAGGAAGTTGCATGGAGTGGTGGGTAGCTGGGCGTTGAAGTCTGCGCAGAGAATCTGTAGCGGAGTGGGTTCATCGACCTTCGAGGCGCACCGACTTTCAGTTCCTATCAGTGCTTCAAGTTCTCCCTGCACGGCGCGCGTGTTTTGGCGTTCGATAACCACAGCTGCGCTGCGAATGCTGCTGGCGTTGCGTAGATTTGGTGCGTTGGTTTCCAATTCATTGGCAACCTGTAGACAACGCCAGACGTGCGGGGGCGATAGACCAAGGTGCGCTGCGGTGGACTTGATATCCTCGCCAAGCATTACATGCAGTTCCCGAACCGCGTGCGCTTCATCCTCCCAGAACAGTCCGTGGCGCTTGATGTTTTCTTCGAGTTCGATTGTGTGTATTTCGATCTCAGTGGCATCAACGGCGAAGTGCGCGGGAATGGCGCTCCAATCTGCACCTTTGCGCGCGAGAAGTTGGTATGCCTTCAGGCGGCACTCGCCGGCGATAAGGCGGAGTTGCTTGTCGATCAGGATGGGGTTGATGAGACCCTGGGCAGCGATTGACTCAGCGAGGGATTCGATTTGACCGGGCACACGGCGGCGGCGCTGACGTGGAGGCACGGTGATCTGGTCGGTAGGAACGAGAGTGACTTCCTGAAGAATCATGGGAGGGCTCCAATAAGAAAAGCAGGAGAGAAGGATCGGAGCAAAGGAGGATCGGAGCAATCGATTGCTCCCCTTGCTCCCCTTGCTCCGATTGCTCCCCTCCTGCCTCGCTGACGTTATTCCGCTGGTGCAGTTTTGTCGATGTTACTGTAAATGCGGTCGCCGTTGATCTCCTGTGTGACGGTGCCCAGGAAATGTTGGCCGCTGGTGGCAGGGATCATTTCGCTGAATGTGACGCCGGAGACCGAAAACTTCATGGTCTTCTCAAAGAAGTCGCGAAGCATGAACAGAGCGTTTTCGGTGAGGTAGAAATCCAGTCGCATTTCTTTGGTTTGCCAACCATCTGGCAACAGTTCAGCGTCCACATCGTCGGAGGCTGAAATCGGCTGGTTCCAGAATCGGACGAACGGCGTTTTCTTCTGGCTAGACTCGCCGAATTCGTGCCGCAGAATGGTGAAGAGATACGTGCCGGCGGGGAGCGGCTTTGGAGCCTCAACCGTCCCAGCGTCGCGAGTGAGTAGTGAATTAAAATCAACCATGTGAGATCTCCTTATGGATCAACTCTTGGCCTGCAGCAGCCGGAACAGTGTGGCCAGTCCGGTGTCAACAGGAAGTTCGCCAGGGATGGCGTTCGGAAGCGTCGCAGTTTTGAGGTCGATCAGGCCGCTCGGGCGTGTGGCGATGATGCGTTTTGCCATGCTTCCCGCACCTTGAATACGAAACTCTACGACGGTGTTAAAATACCGCGGGATCTGCGGCGACAGCGCGCGCCCGACGCAGGCTGGGTAGCCTTTCGCGACACCTTCGGCTACGTCGATGTAGGTGATATGGGAGGCCACGTAGATATTGCATGGAATAGTAGGGCTGTATAGCAATCCCAATAGGTTCTCGATACGCTTCTGGGCCTCCATATAATTCTGCCGCCCATCTTTGTAGTGGAAGGTAGCTTCGACCCACTCGAAGATGGCTTTGGACAGAAACGTGAGGCTGTCAATCACGAGCACGCGCTTCGGTCCCCAGGTGCTCACGGGACCGAGCCCCGGCCAATCATTGAGCAGCTTGAGGGTACGCGGCAGCACGCTTGGTAGGCCGTCGAGGACAAGTTGGCCCGCAACCATCTTGCGTTTTTCGATGAGGGTCTCGAACTCAACCTCGGGGTATTGACCTTCTACATGGGTGTTGTCTACACCCAGCGCGCTGCGTAGAATATCGAGGCCGTTGTCGTAGTCCAAAATTGCAAGTTCGTAGCCGGCGCGAACGAGACTGGCAAGCGCGCCGGTTTTGCCGCTGCCCGAATTGCCAATGGCCAGCATTTTGGTGACGGACTGCGAGGGGTGGGCGGAAAGCTTTGCCATCAGAAGTACTCCTTTAGTATGAACTCCAGCACACGCTTGACTTCTGGGCAGCTTTCCGGTTCCAACGCTTCGCAGGAGAAGACGGTGGTTAAGCTCGGAGGGAGACCGTTGATTGGGCCGCTGTCGCCGGGATCGGGCTCGGTCCAATGGTTAGCCTGCTCGCAGTCGTCGCAAGCAGGGTGCCCCAGCGACTCATTGAAGATAAGCTCAAGAACTTGGTCATTAATGCTCATACGAGCCACCGATAAACTCTCACGGAAATCGACACGAGCACTCCTACAAACGCTGCGATGAGTGCCCACAGAATCAACCCGATCAGTATTTTCATGTGCGCTCCTTAGTTGGATCCCAAGAGCTCCGCACAAAATCCCCTTGGAGAAATGCCTCCCGTACGCTTGGGTCTCTGCTGCAGATACTACGGAACATGCAGCCGCCGTAGAGACCGCAGACTTTATCGTTTTGGGGCCAGGAGGCACGCTTTGCGTAGTAATCGGCGAGGCCGATCCACTCCTCGGTTTCCTTCAACCACTCGTCTAGTTGTGCTGGAGTGCGGGAGATCAATCCACGCGACGAGCGCGAGAACGTACCGCCGAGTTGAATGCCGGTTATGAGCACGCCAGCGACGGGCTGTGCGAGAATAATCCGACCAGCGACAGAATACATACTCACCTGCGTGTCAGGGGAATAGTTCTCGAAGTAGCGGCTGGTGACGGCGGACTTTGTGGTTTTGTAGTCCTCGACGTAGACCCCACCAGCAAAGTTGATGAGGCGGTCCAGGTACCCACACAGCATGATGCGGGAATTGAGTGGGAATTTGAAGGCCAGCTCAACCGCAGGCTTGCCGTTGATTTCCAGTGTGTCGTCTCCTTGGTGCTCGTCAAGGAACCACACGACTGCGCGAAGAAGCGACAGGGGCTGGCGCTCAATGGGCGCGTCGAGGAACGGTTCGCTGTTGTCGCGTACGCGGAGGTGGACGAGGCGAAACGCGGCACGGAGAATGGTGGTCAGATCATCACCAGCCGCCCGCATTCGTGCGGCACACTCCATCGCCTCGTGGAATATCAAGCCGAAGACGAGCGTCAACGCGGCGCGGCGCGTGGTGTAGCCTTCGCGAATGGTGTACTGGTAATAGCGTGGGCAGCGCTTGAAGTTGCCAAGGCTGTGGGCGTCCCACCAAGTTTGGATGCCGTCCTCAAAGGCGCGATTCGAGGCAAGATCGCTCATTGGAACAGCGCCTTCATAGCTGAATGTCCAGTTCGCTGAGGTCGATTTTCTTCGCGCGCCCTTTGCCGCCGCTGGCAACGTACTCCGCGCGCTGGGTGCGAAGCGCCGTTACGATCTGATCCACTTGCACATCGGACAGGTCGAGGGGATCGGTGGAGAACAGCGTGTCGAGGGAGCCGATGAGGGGCTCGGAAAGAATGGACATTGTGGGATCAGTCATTGCGGGATCAGTCATTGCGTAATGTCTCGAGCTCGCGATATTTGGCTTGGATAAAGGTAGCGATAGACTCCATTTTGGTGAGGTTACCGCTGCTCTCGGAAGCCGTCCTGAGGTCATCCAATGCGTCATCTATCTCGCCGTTCAATACAAGGCTGCGCTGGAAGGAACGGAGACCCGCTTGCAGTTGGTGTCTGTGTAACCGGTTGGGATCGGGTAAACGGAGCACTGCCTCAAACGCTACACGGAGGTCGTCCAGCACTTCAGCTTCACGTTCGTTGATCATAGTACCTCCAGGTCCAATGGTTCGTTGGGCACCTGTGCCCGCTCTTGTTTTTCTTCGAGTTTTGCATCCAACGCACGGGTGTGGCGGCGCACGAGTTCGCGGATCGCCGCGTTGTAGCCGAGGCGTGGATAGAAGCTTTGCAGTTTCTCTTTGTCGCCTGCGTACAGTCGAAGCGAGACCTTAATCATCATGCGCTGCATAATAGGACTCCAAGTAGGTGGAAGCAAGAACAGGATAGACACACAGTCTGCTCTTGCTTCCTCAGCAGCTTACTCCCCGACGAGATCCTCGCCGACGCTGGACTTCAACTTGAGGATCTCGCGCGCGCGGGCCAACAGCACTTCGGCGTTCTTCGTGTAGACGCCATCGACCAACTCCTTGAGCTTGTCCTTGCCCACTTCCTTGACGGTAAGGCCCTTCTTCTTGAGTGCGTTGCGCACCGCATCTGCGGCCATCTTGCGCGCTTCGGTTGCCACCGGATCCCGCACAGCGCCGCCACCCGAGCCGCGACGAATGCCGAAGTCGTAGGTCTCGATGTAGGCGTTGAGTTGGATCTGGAGGGCATTCGGGTCTAGTTCAGCCTCGTCGGAAAGAGCCAGCTTTACCTTGGCGGCGAAGTTGTTGCGAATGTTCTCCGCGTAGGTCTGATTCAGTACCTCGGCCTCGTTGGAACGGAGGGTGTGGCCCTCTACAAACGGCGCTGGGACGCTGAACTGAATGCCCTGGATAGTGATGGTGGATCGAGGGGCGTTCTGAATATCCATATGCAGTACTCCTTGGGGTGGTTTGGGTTGAATGTTAAGTGTACCCCACCGGTCGGGTGGTGTCAAGACATTTTGATGTGTAGGTGGGACAGGTTGTGGTTCTGCCCTAAGTGAAGTGTCGAAAGCTAAGGATAACCCAGTCATGTTCGAGCCCCACGAGATGCGCTCCTACATAGCTGATCTGCCGCGTGATCCCACGGCCCGTATAGACGAGTGGTCTGCCGTCCCCCATTTCCTGGGCGCTGTACTTCGTCTCCCGCAATTCTACCCAGTCGTCTGCCCTGAAATTCCGATCGTTAAATCGTAGCTCAAAATCCTTAAGTCCCATCCAGGTTGCCGCAAATGGATCGGGGTCGCATTTCAAAGCATGTTGATTCATTTCATGCCCTCCAGTATCCATACTCATATCTCTGTCACTCGACGGGTAATCCATTTCATGAGCCGCTTCCGCGCGACGTCACCGGCAAAAGGCATTAGGATCCCGTACCCTATCAAGTTGGTAATCGCCAGCCGTAAATCCTCAACGGCCCGCGCCTCTGCCCGAAGAAGAGACCAACCTTGGACGCGCAACTGCTCCTCGATTTTTGGCGCGCTCGGTCCAAAAATCAAAGATATCTTTCTTTTGCTCATGATTTCCTCCAGGTGTGAAGCAACATCGGGTGTGGGTTCAGCCAGCGGCCTTGCGCGCGAAGGTGCACGAAGGCGACGCGCTGGCGACTGAGTAACCGGGCTCGTCGGCCCTCGCCGTGTATCCAGGCCTGCCGGCGGTCGGTTTCGTAATCAGTCATTGGGCTTTCTCCTGTTAACCATTGGACTTCTCCTATCAAGCCCTCGATTTTCTAAAAGCTTGTTGCTTACGCGGCGGTCCGCCAGCCGACGGTTGGGCGTCGTAGGCGTCGTAGGCGCGCAGCCAAACGCTTCTCCGTCCTGGCACCGGATTAATTCATCCATCACGCAGGCGCATTGATATCGATGGAGCCCAACGCAGCCGTTCGCGACCAGATATTCTCTGATGATCTCCTTCACGTAGGTAGGTTTATTCATTGGGCTTTCTCCTTTCGTGAAAGCGACGGCGCCACACTCTTACATGTTTTGCCGGGTCATCAATAATTCGACGTTGCGCCTTTCT
>VAOW01009157.1_pt1 | contig 29453 bp, 23 predicted proteins | sample 3393921 | NCBI WGS metagenome assembly VAOW01 (sample SAMN08290428, study PRJNA428436) | hydrothermal vent metagenome | isolation source: Deep-sea hydrothermal vent chimney | place: Indian Ocean: Southwest Indian Ridge | depth 2742 m m | reverse complement strand
TCCATTCCATCTCAAATCCGGAACGTGGCACGATGCGTGCTTCCAACCCCTGCCGCGTACCCAGCCAGGTTACCTCTCGCCCCCGGTCACGCAGCGCGTGGGCAACCGCCAGCGCAGGAAATACATGGCCACCCGTCCCTCCCGCCATAATCATCACCGAACCGTTCATACGTCTCCCCCGGCCTGCTGCGAGGTTGACTGGTTGGAAGATATATCGCGCCAACTTTCCCGATGCACTCGCAACAACATCCCGATAGCCACGATATCGACTACCAGACTACTTCCGCCATAGCTCATCAACGGCAGGGTCAAGCCTTTGGTCGGCAGCAAGCCCATGTTGACGCTCATATTGATGAATGCCTGCAACCATAGCCAGATACCAATACCATAAGCCAGATAAGCAGCAAACGGTTGATTTGCCGTCAATGCCCGGGCGGCGATACGGAAACTACGAAAAACCAGCACGCCGTACAGCACAATGACTGTGAGTACGCCCACCAGACCTAATTCTTCGGCCAACACGGCAAATAGAAAATCTGTATGGGCTTCCGGTAGGAAAAACAGCTTCTGGACGCTGTCACCCAGACCCGCACCAAGCCATGACCCACTGCCAATAGCAATCAATGACTGAGTCAGTTGGTAGCCACTTCCATATTGATAAGCCCAGGGATTGAGGAAACTGGTCAGACGTTCCAGCCGATAAGGCGAACTGACCGCAAGTACGGCTACCACGAGCACACTCAGCAGGACAAAAAGGGAAAAATGACGCAAACTACCACCAGACAGGTAGAGCATCCCTAAGCAAATAGTCAGTAAAACTACGGCGCTGCCATAATCTGGTTCCTTCAGCATCAACGCACCGGCGATCAGGATAATCAGCATGGGTTTGATGAAGCCACTGAATCGGGTGCGTACCTCCTCATGGCGACGCACCAGATAGCCAGCCAGATAGAGCGTAATCATAAACTTGGCCAGTTCAGTGACCTGTACGTTAATCGGACCCACGCCGATCCAACGACGACTACCATTGATGGCATGGCCGATACCAGGAATCAGTACGGCAGCCAACAGTAGCAATGCCAGCGGCAACAAAACCACGCTGACACGCTCCCAGATCCTAAGTGGGATACAGTAAGCAATGAAAGCACAAGCGATACCGAACAACGCATAGATTCCCTGATGCTCGAAAAAATAAAATGGATTTCCGGTATTCCGGGTGGCCACAGACACTGATGCCGACTCGACCATGACCAACCCCAAACAGAGAATGGCAGCACTGACCAGTAAGAGCGGAATATCCATATCTCGATCCCAACGAAGCGCATAGTTCCGGCGCCATCCACGTAGATCGCCAGCACTGACGTTCATGCCCCCTCCTCCCGGAATGCCCGCACAAAGGCATCTCCTCGTGTGGCGAAATTGGGAAACATGTCCAGGCTGGCGCAAGCCGGGGATAACAAAACCCGATCGCCAGGTTGAGTGAAACGACTCGCCAACCCGACGGCCTCCACCATATCCAACGCCCATTTCACCAAAACCACGTCACCAAGAGCCCTCTCGATCTCGGCTGCAGCCTCACCCAGAACAATCACCATTCGGGCATGGGTGCGCACAGGATCTCGCAATGGTGCGAAATTCTGCCCTTTACCCTGACCGCCTGCAATCAAAACCAAAGGACCACCCAAACCTTCGATCGCCGCTAGGGTCGCACCCACATTGGTACCCTTGGAATCGTCATACCACTGTACACCCTGCTTTTCTCCGACCCATTGACAGCGATGCGGCAAACCTCTGAAGGTGATAGCCGCCTCCTGTATCGCTTCGATAGAGAAACCAGCCGCCACCCCGAGCGCCAGGGCCGCGAGGACATTGGCAAGATTGTGCCGACCGGGCAAAAGCAGGCGATTAACAGGTAGCACTTTCACAAAGCCCCGGACAATCCAACGCTCACCATCAATGAGCCGGATCCCGAAATCCATTTCCCGAGATGGTTCGTTGAGAGTGAAACCACTGTATTCATGACCTTCAAGCATTGCCATGACTTGTGGATCATCCAGATTAGCCACCCGACACCGGGCATGCTCATAGATGCGCTGTTTAGCCCGAACATAGGCTTGCAACGAAGGGTAGCGATCTAAATGGTCGGGGCTGATATTGAGCACCACAGCCACTTCGGGCGTCAGTGTCTCAACAGTTTCCAGTTGATAGCTGGATAATTCCAGCACGATCCAGTTGGGTAAGGACCAGGCGATCAGATCCAGCGCCGGCGTATCCAGATTACCGCCCACCCCAACGGAAACTCCTGAAGTACGCAGCATTTCACCAACCAGGGTAGTAACCGTACTCTTTCCATTGGTACCGGTGATCGCAATTACCGGCACCCGGTTAGCTTTAGCGAAGAGCTCAATATCACCACTTATTTTGGCTCCAGCTGCGCGTGCAGCTTCGATTTCGGGATGGGCCAACGGGAATCCGGGGCTGACCACAACGCTTCTACCTGGTAACAAGTCCTCGCGGCTCAATCCTCCGAGACGGACAAATTCTGCATTCAGGGTACGCTGAAACTCGGCCAGGCCTGGAGGTTCTGACCGTGTATCCACGATACCGAATCGCCTACCCTGCCGGGCAAGATGACGTGCCACCGAAAGTCCGGTACGCCCAAGGCCAACAATCACAGCATCTATCCTGGTGGGCGACATCATGTTCGTTGCTGATTGCGTTTTATTCATCTCAACGCACCTTCAAGCTAGCCAGGCCGATCAAGACCAGGATAACCGTGATAATCCAGAAACGCACGATCACCCGTGGTTCCGGCCAACCCTTAAGCTCAAAATGATGATGCAGTGGCGCCATCTGAAAGATTCTGCGCCCAGTCAATTTAAATGACGCAACCTGTAGAATAACGGAAAGTGTTTCCACGACGAACACCCCGCCCATGATCATCAATACCAGCTCCTGTCGTACCAGTACGGCAACGATACCCAAGGCAGAACCCAGCGCAAGCGCCCCGATATCACCCATAAAAACCTGTGCCGGATAGGTGTTAAACCACAAAAATCCCAGGCCGGCACCTACCATCGCACCACAGAAAACCACTAGTTCACCGACTCCAGGAATAAAAGGAATGCCGAGATAATCGGCAAACTTAAAATTGCCAGTGAGGTAAGCAAATATCGCCAAAGCACCGGCAACCATCACCGTAGGCATAATGGCCAGCCCATCCAGCCCATCCGTCAAATTCACAGCATTACTAGAACCCACGACAACCAGCCAGGTAAAGGGGATAAAAACCCATCCCAGCGGCAGCATGAGATGCTTGGCAAAAGGTACCAGCAAGGCTGTCTGAATGGGTTCGATGGCAGTAAAAAAAAGATAAAAAGCAGTACTAAAGCCGATCAGGGATTGCCAGAAAAATTTACCTCGCGCACTAAGTCCACATGAATTGCCATAGCGCATTTTTTTGTAGTCATCAACACCGCCGATCACCCCGGTCAGAAGAGTAACAGCCAATACCAGCCAGACATAACGGTTACCAAGATCGCTCCACAGGAGAGTCGCTAACGCTATAGCCACCAGGATCAACGCGCCACCCATAGTCGGCGTCCCCGCCTTACTTAAGTGTGACTGCGGGCCATCCCGCCGGATTTGCTGGCTAATCTTGAATTCGAGCAGGCGACGGATCATACCGGGGCCAATGATCAGAGCCATCCCCAGTGCAGTCAGGGCGCCCAGAATGGCGCGCAAGGTCAAATAGGAAAATACATGGAATCCACTATAAATATGAATGGCCAGGTATCCGAACAAGCTATACAGCATGAGGAGTCCCTCCTACCGCTGTCGACGCCAGCAACGATCGGGCCAGCCGCTCCAGTCCCATACTGCGTGAACCCTTGACCAACAAACTACACGTGTTGAGCGCCGCCAAATCCTGCCTTACGGCCCTATTCAGCTCCTCCAGATGATCGAAATGACAAGCACCCGGGCCAAAAGCCGCGACCGTCTCCCAAGTCAGGGGACCGATAGCATAAATCCGCTCAACACCCGCATTTTGGATTATCCGGGCAGCATCATGATGAAATGCCTGGGCGGATTCTCCCAACTCGGCCATATCACCCAAAACCAGCCAGCGCGGTTGCGGCTGATCAGCCAACACGGCCAAACCCGCCGCGAGTGAAGCCGGATTGGCGTTATAGCTATCGTCTAAAAGTACGCCATCCGATAGCAAAGGATACCGTGTCAGCCTCCCGGGAGCAGGTCTCATCTCCATCAACCCCTGTCTGACAGCGGCAAGGGGCACTCCTATAGCCAGTGCGGCGGCACACGCCGCCATTGCATTCATTACATTGTGACACCCCAAAACAGGCAGAGCTATTTCGACATCACCGACCGGGCTTTGGATCAACAAACAGCCATGACGACCTACGTGGCCACAGATATCAGCAGGTTGCTCCAATCCGAAGGTTATGGTTTGGCGACTATCGTTCAGCTTACGCCAATAATCAGCGAAGGGATCATCGGCATTGATCACTGCCACGCCATCAGCGGAAAGGCCGGAAAAAATCTCTCCCTTCGCACGAGCGATACCGGCTAGATCCTCAAACCCTTCAAGGTGGGCTGGGCCAACATTGTTCACCAAGGCTACCTGAGGGCTGGCCAGTACCGTATGGCCAGCGATCTCGCCGGGGTGATTGGCTCCCATTTCCACCACAGCAAAACGATCATTTGGTGAAACTTCCAGTAAAGTCAACGGTACCCCAATCTGGTTGTTTAAATTTCCCTGGGTCGCTGATGTTGGGGCTAGTGAACTCAAGATGGAGGTCAGCATATTCTTGACCGTCGTTTTACCATTACTGCCGGTGATGGCAACCAAGCAGGTAGGCAAAGATGAGCGCCAAGCACTTGCGAAACGCTTCAACGCAATCAAGGTGTCACCAACCACGACCTGTGGATAGGCCGATGAAATCTCCCGATGCACCATGACCGCAGCTGCCAGTGGCTTGACCGCTGCGGTGTGGATGAAGTCATGCGCATCGTAATGAGGGCCTGCGATGGCAACAAAAAGGCTTTTCGGATCAGGCTGGCGGGTATCGGTGCTGATTCCACAAACCTCAATATCTCCTCCCACCAGTTTGCCACCGGTCCATTCCGCTATCTGCGCCAATCTCCAGCGATTCATGCTTCCCTCCGCCGGAGCCAGTTCTGGATCACGGCACGATCACTAAAAGGCCATGCTCCATCCGCCAAAACCTGTACTTCTTCATGTCCCTTGCCAGCGATCAGGATCACATCTCCAGCACCGGCCAGAGATAAAACCCGCTCGAGAGCCTGCGCCCGATCACGAATCACTGTAACTTTATCAACATGAGTCAAACCCGAGCGAAGATCGGCCAAAATAGCATCAGGATCCTCACCTCGCGGATTATCGTCCGTTAAGATAACTTCATCGGCAAGTCTTTCGGCTACCTCGGCCATCAGCGGGCGCTTACCGCGATCCCGTTCTCCACCCGCACCGAAAACACACCACAAGCGGCTTTCCCCATGGCTGCGCAGCGCCTGCAAAGCCGCCTCCAGTGCTCCCGGAGTATGCGCATAATCCACGACAATCAAGCGTCCGGCGGCATCCATAAATCGCTCCATCCGCCCCGGCACGGGCTTTAGCCGGGGCAACCGATCAATGGCCTCGGGCAAGCTAAGACCAAGGGCTAAGAGACTGGTTAGCGCGGTGAGTGCATTAGTGGCATTGAATAGCCCATATACCGGCACTTTGATTGCAGACTTCCCCCGGGCTGTTTCCAGCCTAAGCTGAATCCCTCCGGCATGTAGAATCGGCTGATACGAGCGCACGACTTCGACTCCATCAAGCGCCGACTTCCAGAAAGAGAAACCAAACCATCGTGGGCCACTGACTTCCTGAATCAGACCACGACCATATGCATCATCCAGATTGACTACTGCCGTATCAAGGCCGGGCCAGGAAAACAATCTACGCTTGGCTGCAGCATACCTATCCAGATCGCCATGATAATCAAGATGATCGCGGCCCAGATGAGTCAAAACTGCCTGATTAAAAGCAACACCATTAAGTCTTCCTTGATCCAGTCCATGCGATGATGCTTCCAGCACAACCCAGCGTGCACCGGCCTGTGCTAATTCAGCCAGAATCTGATGGATTTGAATAACCTGGGGTGTGGTATGCTGCAAAGGAGCCAATGGCTGGTCGATCAGCCCATATCCAAGCGTTCCGATCACGCCGACCGAACACTCCTGATTCAACGCCTGCGCAATAAAATGTGCAACCGAAGTCTTGCCATCAGTACCCGTGACACCAATCACCACCATTTTCCGGGACGGATCACCATAGAATCTGCTGGCAATCTCGCCAAGACGCTCGGGTAAATCTGGAATAACCACCAACGGAGCACCCAGGCTGATCGGGGAGGGGTGATCACTGAGAATAGCCACCGCTCCATGGCGCACCGCATCTTGCGCATAATCGAGCCCATGCCCCCGGCATCCGGTTAAGGCACAAAATACTTCGCCCGGCTTGAGCTCCCGACTATCCATGCTCAAGCCCTTGATGGGCCGGTCCCAGGATGAAGGAATATCCATCACGCCAGCGAACAATTCCTGTAGAGTCCAATCATGATTATGCCTAATCATGTCCTGGCACCCAATGGTGGCAATACCCTCTCAGGAGAGGGTATTTCGTCGGGTGGAACATCCAGCAATCGCATCGCACCACTCATGACCTCGCGAAATACTGGCGCGGCAACCTGCCCACCAAAATATTTTCCCTGCGGCGCTTCAACTACAACCACACAAACCAGTCGTGGGTAACGCGCGGGAATCATGCCGGCAAATACTGCAGTATATTCATTTTCGGTATAGCCATGCTCTGTCAAACGGTGCGCTGTCCCGGTTTTTCCAGCCACACTATAACCCGGCACTCTAGCCGCATAACCGGTTCCCTGGGGCGTAATAACGGAACGCAGCATACCGCGCAAGGTATCGGCAACTTCCTGCGGCAGAACGCGTTTTCCCCGTACGGAATCTCCGGGTTTGACAAACGAGGCTGGAAATTGCATTCCTCCGCTGGCTAAAGCGCAATAGGCCTGCGCCAACTGTAATGTAGTAACAGCTATCCCATAACCATAGGCCATGGTAGCCTGATCAATCGGCCGCCAGGTCGTATAATTATGCAAAATACCCGCTGTTTCTCCTGGAAAACCGCTATACGTGAGTTGCCCGAAACCCACTGCGGAATAAACCGACCACACCAGATGAGGTGGTAAAGTCAGAGAAACCTTGCTGGCGGCAACGTTGCTGGAAAACTGCAAGATCTGGGTCATGTCGATCCGGCCGAAATCCGCATCATCCTTTATCGTATGACCATCGAGCATATACCAACCCGGGGAAGTATCAATAACATCATTCGGCGTATAGCGCCCACTGATCAATGCGGCCGCCAGAGTAAACGGTTTCATGACTGATCCGGGTTCGAAAGCATCTGCAACCGCTCGGTTCCGGTACAGATCAGCAACATAATCCGAGCGCATGTTCGGATTGAATATCGGCTGATCCGCCATCGCCACAATCGCCCCATTACGCGGATCCATGACCACGATCGATCCAGATCGGGCCCGATGTCGGACTACCGCTGCTTTGAGGCTCCGGTAAGCCAGATATTGAATCCGCTGATCCAAAGTGGTAACAAGATTTCGACCCGGCTTGGCCGACTCAATGAGATCCACATCCTGAACCACGTGCCCGAATCGATCGATAACCACCCGCTTGGTTCCGGGCGCCCCCGTCAGCCAACGATTAAATTCCAATTCCAGACCGTACTGGCCCTGATCATCGATATTGGTAAATCCCAGCACATGAGAGCCCACTTCGCCCAGGGGATAGAAGCGCTTGTATTCACGGCGTAATCCCACACCTGGAATATCCAGGTGCTTTACCACACGGGCTAACGCCGGATCGACCAACCGCCTGACCCAGATAAACTCTCGCCCCATCACTCTAGCGGCACCTCGATTTCGGATCAACAACTTAAGATCAAGGTGCAATAGCTTAGCCAGTCGAGACAATTCGCTGGACTGCACGGCAACCTGCGGATCCATCCAAACCGAATCGACGGGGGTGCTGATCGCCAATGGCTGCTGATTACGATCCATAATCATGCCCCTATGCGCCGAAATTGGCACAATGCGTAGATGACGAGCATCACCCTGCTGCCTCAAAAACCCGGCGCGGACAACCTGTAAATCCACACTTCTTGCGACCAGAGCAGCCGCTCCTGCTCCAAGCAGTCCCAATACGAACCGTCGGCGATGATAAAAATCCCTGAACTGGCGGCTTTTCTGGCTCATGGTTGAACAAAAACTGTGTCGCGATAAGTTGGCGGAATCATATGTAATTGTTCGCGCGCAATTCGAGATACCCGTTCATGAGCACCCCATACGCTTTGCTCAAGTTCCAACCGACCCCACTCAACTGTCAGAGCATCACGCTGAACGTCTAGCCGGTTCAGATGCAGAAATAACCAGCGGGTTTCGTGGGTACTCCAAACCACCATAAGAGATGTACTCATCACTAATGCCAGCAAACCGATCAGGCTTACCAAGCGCCAATTCATAATAAACGCTCCGCAACTCTCAAGGTTGCGCTACGGGCACGTGGATTGCCCTCCACCTCTGATTCCTCGGGGCGGATGGGTCGGCCAATCAAATGCAAGGTTCTACCTGCCACGCTATCTCCTCGTACAGGCAATTTCCTGGGCAAAATCTCTCCCCGCGATTGTTCCTGAAAAAAACGTTTAACCATCCTGTCTTCCAGCGAATGGAAGCAGATAACGACCAAGCGTCCACCTGGTCGGAGAAGATGGATAGCCTGAGAAAGCCCCTCCTGCAATTCTCCGAGCTCATCATTGACCTGGATACGGATAGCCTGGAAAGTTCTGGTTGCAGGATGTTTACCCATGGGAGGACGACCAATGGTTCCAGCCACTAAATCTGCCAATTCCCGGGTAGTTTGTAATGCAGTCACCGACCGCTTCCGCACAATTGCCGTGGCAATACGTCGGGCTTGGCGTTCCTCCCCATAGATTTTCAGTATCCGGAAAATCTCCTTTTCACTGGACTTGTTCAGCCACTCGGCGGCCGACTCCCCATGCGTGGCGTCCATGCGCATATCCAGAGGGCCATTTTGCATGAACCCAAACCCGCGCTGGGGTTCATCTAACTGCGGAGAAGAAACGCCGAGATCCATCAATATCCCGTCACACTGTCGCAAGATGCTCAGTTCCCTGCCGACTTCATACAAACGGGAAAAGGGGGCATGCCTGATCCGCAGGCGAGGATCGCTTATGGCAAGGGTTCGCGCACACGCAACAGCATCAGCATCACGATCGAACACCAATAGTTTGCCATCAGCATTCAATAGAGAAAGTAGTCGGCGAGCATGGCCACCTCGCCCAAAGGTGGCGTCTACATAGAACCCATTGGGTTTTATAGCCAATCCGGCCATACTCTCCTCCAATAGTACCGGTTTATGCTCAGCCATCAATTTTCAAACGCCATATTCATAAGTTAACAAGCCAGCCAAAACCATCAAAAGATCAGTTGCAACCGAAATGAGTATTCTGAACTGGTCTCCAGCAAGGCACTATTTACCTTGCAACTATTTTTCCCGACTCGCTACAGCGACAGTGAAACTAACGCTTCACTCAATCCCTGGGCCAACTCATCAGAGTTAAGCCATTGTTCGCGCTGCGCTACCCATGTCTGTTCGTCCCATAATTCAAATTTATTTCCTTGCCCTACCAAAACAACATGCTTTTCCAGCCGGGCATGTTCCTTTAGACTTGGCGCAATTAAAACTCTGGATTGTGCATCCATTTCTACGTCGCTGGCATAACCGAGTAATAATCTTTGCAAGGAACGCACTTGAGAGTTCATATTAGGTTTAGCCATCAAGGCCGCTTCAATTCGCTCCCATTCTGGGAGGGGATAAATGAGCAGGCAGCCGTCCCGATCAATAGTGATTACCAGGCACCCTTTGCAGGACTCGAGCAATCGCTCCCGATAGCGGGCGGGCATGGCAACCCGTCCTTTGGAATCGAGATTGAGATTACTGACACCGCGAAACACTGTATTCCTCTTGGAATCTCTGGGTGATGAAACCACTTTTCACCACTTTTCCCCACATAGCCACACTATAAGAAACCATTTTGGGTGAGTCAAGTAGTAAATCATCTGAAACACACAAAATTAATTCTTCTTGTACAATGAGTTAGCAGTACTTCCAAGAATCAGGTAATTTAAAATCTTTGTGCAAAGAAACAGTATGATGGAGCTGTTTTTTAATTAACCACCTGAAGGCAGAGGGCAGCTATCCAGCCCAATCAGCCACAATCAGTTTTATTCCCGCGCATGAATCCAGATATTTGCTCTGGGAAAACAGCATCAAGACCAGGATGGCCGTAAAGCCCTGACTACGCTGGCAGGTTTGAGTATCAAAAAAGAACAGAAACCTTACCAACTACTTTCTATGTTTTTGCCGAATGATCCCGGCAAGAGAATATTAATTTGAGTTGTGCCCAAAATGGGCGGCAAAAAGAGAGAGTGGGGAGTTGGCCGATAAGCCGGGTTCTGTCAAGGACAGTCATTCATCTGGGATGTGTGTTACCACACACCTCTAGCGGCCTACCCGGGCGCGACGCGGGTCACGTCATGGCACCCCTATTTGGCCTTGCTCCGGATGGGGTTTACCGTGCCGCATTACGTTGCCGCATGCGCGGTGCGCTCTTACCGCACCTTTTCACCCTTACCTGTGCCTTTCGACCATTGGCGGTTTATTTTCTGTGGCACTTTCCGTCGGTTTTCACCGCCCAGGCGTTACCTGGCATCCCACCCTGTGGAGCCCGGACTTTCCTCTCAATCAGCAGGATTGAGCGACTGTCTAGCCAACTCCCTAAGGTATTTTATCACATAACCTCACCATCAAATCAATGATTGGTTTTCGTTTGTTTTTTCAAAAATTGTCAGATTATTGTGTAATAACCTTTCCAGCATCTCTCGGTAATAAATTACTCCACTTCAGCGAAAGACGCCTGACTGCGAACAACTTGAGCAAGCTGTTTCGCCAACTGAGTGACCTCACGCTGATCCCGCCCCTCCACCATAATTCGCAACAAGGGTTCAGTACCGGATAAGCGCAATAGCACCCTCCCTTGACTACCCAGCGTGGCCTCCACGTCACGAATAGCCTGCAGCACCTGTGGATCTTGTAAAATATCCCGATTATCCGGAAGAGGCACATTGACCAAAACCTGCGGAAATTTGCACAAATCAACCCGCAACTCACGCAGACTCAATCCTGTCATCACCATTTCGACTAAGATTTCCAAAGCGGCGATGATACCATCGCCGGTCGTTTGACGGTCCAGACAAATGACATGGCCCGACGTTTCCCCACCCAGAATCCAGTTACGGTCCTTAAGCCAAGACATGACATAGCGATCACCCACAGGAGAGCGAACAAAATCCACATTAAGATTCCGCAAAGCTACCTCAAGTCCGAAATTACTCATCAAAGTACCCACAACACCACCCTTTAGAGCATTCCTCTGTTGGCGGGCTCGGCCCAGAATAAACAGAATATCGTCTCCATCGACAACTCCACCTTCGCCATCGATCAGGATAACCCGATCTCCGTCACCATCCAGAGCAATGCCTAAATCTGCATGATGGCTCAGGACTGCATCCGCAAGACGGCCAGGCTCGGTAGAACCGCAGCCAGCATTGATGTTTAAACCATCGGGTTGATCGCAGATAGCTTGTACATCCGCACCTAATTCTGAAAAAACAGCTGGAGCGACCTGATAAGCTGCACCGTTTGCGCAATCCGCGACGATCTTCAAGCCTCGGAATGAAGTTCCGACAGGTACGGTACTCTTGCAAAATTCGATGTAGCGACCCGCTGCATCTGCAACTCTAGCCACTTTCCCAAGTTGGGTGGAATCGACCACATGCATTTTATCCTGCATGACTTTTTCAATAGCCAATTCCGATCCATCGGACAGCTTCTCCCCCTTTTCAGAAAAAAATTTAATGCCATTGTCATAATAGGGATTATGGGAAGCACTGATTACGATCCCGGCATTAGCCCTGAAGGTGCGTGTCAGGTAAGCGACTCCGGGGGTGGGCATAGGTCCCAGTAATCGAGTTTTTACCCCAGCGGCAGACAAGCCGGATTCCAGGACCGATTCAAACATGTAGCCAGAAATACGGGTATCCTTGCCGATCAATACTAAACGATTCCCGCAGCTCGCCAATACCCGCCCAGCTGCCCAGCCCAAGCGCAAAACGAAATCGGGAGTCATAGGTTCAATCCCGACACGCCCCCGGATTCCATCTGTACCGAAATAGCGCTGCTCAGACATCAGTTGGCTCCTCCACGCATAGCCCGCAGGCCACCTGTAATGCCTCACGCGTCTGTACAACGTCATGAACCCGCAGAAGGCGCGCGCCCTGTAAAGCGCCAGCGATCGCCGCCCCTATGCTACCGCTAAGTCGGCTCTCAACTGGAGCCTGATCAAGCAATGAGCCGATAAAAGATTTTCTGGATAAACCCAGTAGGAGCGGATAACCATGGCTGGCGAGGCGCGCGGTCGCTTTCAGCAAAGTGAGATTATGTCCAAGTGTCTTACCAAATCCAATGCCCGGATCAATAAGAATGCGTGAAGTTCCTATCCCTGCCTTTTTGCAGACTTGAGCCCGCTGCAAGAGAAAAGACTCAACTTCATCGACAACATTCTCATATACGGGATCATACTGCATTGATTCTGGTTCCCCGCGCATATGCATCAGACAGACAGCAGCCTCGCTTTGCGCAACCAGATCCAGCGCCCCCGGACTCCTCAGTGCATTGATATCGTTAATTATCGTAGCACCTTCGGCAAGGCACAAACGCATGACCTCGTAATGGCGGGTATCAACGGATAAAGGAACGGGTAATCGACGAGCAAGACCGCGTACGACGGGCAGAACGCGATCAAGCTCCTCATTAAGGGATACAACCGGGGCACCGGGGCGAGTAGATTCTCCACCGACATCAATGATGTCCGCCCCTTCTTCGACCATTTCCCAGGCTCTGCGCAAAGCCAGGTCGAGACTCGAATGACGCCCTCCATCAGAAAATGAATCAGGCGTTACATTAAGTATGCCCATGATCCTGGGCCTTGATATATCAAGAATGTAGGAACCGCACTTAACTTGCATAGGAAAAGGCACGGTATCAATGCGCACCGGAGGCCTCATCATCTTGGACGCTTAATGCGAGCTGGCTGGGTCACCGATCTTGCCGCTGCCAGTTTTTACCCATGACTTATCAATAATCTCTTTGCCAGATGCCTTTTGGCCAGAATTTGATCCCTCGTCATCCCAATCAGGCGGTGGACTCGGCGGCTTACCTTCCATAATCTCCTTGATCTGTTTAATATTGATCGTTTCATACTTGGCCAAAGCCTTGGCCATCAGATGCATCTGCTCCGTATTATTCAGAAGAATCTGTTTGGCGCGATTATAATTGCGCTCAATGATGGCGCGGATCTCCTCATCAATCGTATGTGCGGTTTCATCAGAAACCTGCTTATGCTGAGTGACACTGCGACCCAGAAAAACTTCACCCTCCTCTTCAGAATAAGCCAGTGGCCCAAGGCGCTGGGATAATCCCCACTTGGTTACCATATTACGTGCTATTTCTGTTGCCCGTTCTATGTCATTAGAAGCGCCGGTGGTCACCCTCTCAGCCCCAAAAATCAGCTCCTCAGCAATCCGCCCACCAAAAAGACTGGAAATCTGACTCTCCAGCCGCTGCTTGCTATAGCTGTACCGATCCTCTTCCGGCAAAAACATAGTGACGCCCAATGCCCGTCCCCTCGGGACGATACTCACCTTGTATACTGGATCATGATCGGGTACCAGCAAACCAACAATTGTGTGCCCCGATTCGTGATAAGCCGTTTGCTTTTTCTCTTCTTCATTCATGACCAGAGAATGCCGCTCGGCTCCCATCATGATTTTATCCTTAGCCTTTTCGAACTCGGCCATGTTGACCACTTTTTTGTTGGTTCGTGCTGCAAACAGGGCTGCTTCGTTAACTAGATTGGCCAGATCAGCCCCAGAAAATCCTGGAGTTCCACGAGCAATGAGGGAAGGAACGACATCATCACCGATGGGAACTTTGCGCATATGAACCTTCAGAATCATTTCCCGCCCTCTGACATCGGGCAGTGGTATAATTACCTGTCGATCAAAACGACCTGGGCGCAACAGCGCAGGATCCAGTACATCCGGCCGGTTCGTAGCGGCGAGGACAATGACACCTTCAGTCCCTTCGAATCCATCCATCTCCACTAGCAACTGGTTTAGCGTTTGTTCACGCTCATCATGGCCACCTCCCAAACCAGCGCCGCGATGCCGGCCTACAGCGTCTATTTCGTCAATAAAAATAATGCATGGTGCATGCTTCTTTGCCTGCTCAAACATATCTCGGACACGAGAAGCACCTACGCCGACAAACATTTCCACAAAATCAGAACCAGAAATATTAAAAAATGGTACCTTGGCTTCGCCGGCAATTGCCTTAGCCAATAGAGTCTTTCCGCTACCCGGTGAACCCACCATCAGTACACCGCGAGGAATCCTCCCTCCCAGCTTCTGGAATTTCCCCGGATCACGAAGAAACTCCACTATTTCCCCCAGTTCTTCCTTGGCTTCATCGATACCGGCGACATCAGCAAACGTGACTTTGACCTGGTCCTCCGTCATCATCCGGGCACGACTCTTCCCGAAGGACATTGCCCCGCGCCCTCCCCCACCTTGCATCTGACGCATGAAGAATATCCACACACCAATCAGCAGCAGCATTGGGAACCAACTGATTAAAATGGACAGCAGTAAAGACTGGTGCTTCGGGGGGGCAGCGGAAACATTGACGTTATTTTTTAGCAGATCACCAATCAAACCTGGATCGTTCGGTGGAGTATAAGTCGTAAACTTGCTACCTCCATCCATTATACCCTTGACTGTGTCGCCACTGATCATCGCGCTACTAACGCGACCGCTCTGGACTGCGCTGATAAATTGCGAATAACTCATTGCGGATGAGGCCGAATTACCTTTTCGACTGAAATTATTAAATACAGACATCAAAACGACAGCTATAACAGCCCACAAAATAATGTTTTTGATCAGATCGTTCAAGACTACACCTCAACTTATCTTACTACGACATCACACTACTATAATTTATAGCCTAAAGCTACAATATAAGCTTCCCGACTGTGTGGACGGGATGCATGGGGCTTGCGCATACTAACCTTTATGAATCGTCTTCTGACTTCCCGCAAATAAGCATCCAATCCTTCGCCATGAAAAACCTTTACGATAAAGGAACCATCCCTCCTCAAAATGTGATCCACCATTTCCAGCGCTAATTCGGCAAGCAATAGACTGCGAGGTTGATCAACTGAAGGTACACCACTTATATTTGGGGCCATATCCGAAATTACAATATCCACTGGCCATTCGCCAATCGTATTGATTAATTCATGTAGTGTCGCTTGATGTAAAAAATCACCCTGAATGAATTTAACGCCTGCAATAGGCTCCATCGGCAACCTATCCAAGGCCACTACACGTCCAGATGCGCCAACCCGCCTAGTCGCCACCTGACTCCATCCGCCAGGGGCAGCGCCCAAGTCCACCACTACTGCACCCGAGTGCAGTAGTGCATGACGTTCATCCAGTTCGATCAGTTTATATACTGCCCGGGATCGCCACCCATCAGCACGCGCCTTAAGTACATAGGCGTCATCAAAGTGCTCACGCAACCAGCGCTTGCTACTCTTGCTACGAGCCACTCCAAACCTCTGAATTTACCACTTCCGATGATTCAAGCAAATCCTTGCCCTGGATAAACAAAGCCGGAAAACCCTTGAATCCAGTACCCACCCTTTGAGGTAGATTGTTCCGATAAGGCAATAAGGGCTGCATGCCGGGGTACCCGAAGAGCTGGGATGTACATTGGGCCATCCTAATTGCTGGAAATAAAGCTTGCGGGCAACTGAAAAGGTAAAGCAATGGCCGATTCCTGACCAGGAAGAATGGGAGCAACCCTCATCCAGAAAATCGGGCATAACGCCGCTATTTACCAAAAATAATCTAATATCTGAACTCCTATTAAACATAGCGAACAGAAAGAATCTCATATTCCTTGGTTCCACCGGGAGCCTGGACAATGGCAAAATCCCCCTCTTCCTTGCCGATCAAGGCGCGGGCAATTGGAGAGCTGATCGATATCCTACCCTCCCTGATATCCGCCTCATCGTCTCCAACAATCTGATAGCTAAGTTTTTCCCTGGATTCCTCATCCATCAACTCCACAGTAACACCGAATACAACTCGGCCATCCGCATTCAATCTGCTCACCTCAATGATCTGGGCATTGCTCAACTTAGCCTCAATCTCATTAACCCGCCCTTCAATAAACCCCTGCTGCTCACGGGCCGCATGATATTCGGCATTTTCCTTCAAGTCCCCGTGCTCACGAGCCTCAGCGATAGCAGCGACTACGCGGGGACGTTCCTGAGTTTTTAGCCGCTGGAGTTCCGCTTTGAGCATTTCAGCGCCACGCAGAGTCAATGGAATTTTCTTCATTAGCTTTTCACCTCGTGCAATTCCCGAAGGGAGTAAACTATCTCGCTCTCGATAAAATCCATGGCGACAACCATGGCAGAGGCCGCTGCCATGGTTGTCGTATAAGTAATCCGGTGTTGCAAAGCCTCACGACGGATGGTAAATGAATCAACAATCGCCTGCTTATCAGCTGTGGTGTTGATAATCAGATCGATCTGATCATTCTTGATCATGTCCACAACATGAGGACGGCCTTCGGCTACTTTGTTAACAATCTCACAATCAACGCTGGTAGCCCGGAGCACTGCCGCTGTACCGCGTGTGGCCACGATACTAAAACCATGCTCGATAAGAGCTTGCCCTACTTTAACCGCTTCCGGTTTATCCTCATTCCGAACGCTGATGAACGCAGTTCCAGTTCTCGGGATTTCGACACCAGCGGCTAATTGCGCTTTGGCGAAAGCCTCCCCAAAACGCATCCCCACTCCCATAACCTCTCCGGTAGATTTCATTTCCGGCCCCAGCAAGGGATCCACACCCGGAAACTTCAGGAATGGAAAAACAGCCTCCTTCACTGCATGAAAAGTTGGCACAACTTCCTCCTGACAGTGCAGTTCTGCCAGTGTCTTACCCGCCATGCATCGCGCAGCCAGCTTGGCCCAGGGAACGCCAGTTGCCTTTGAGACAAAGGGAACGGTTCGCGAAGCCCGCGGATTGACTTCGAGCACGAAGATTCTGCCACCTTTGATAGCAAACTGGGTGTTCATCAACCCCACCACCTGCAATGCTCCAGCCATTGCCCGTACCTGGTCGCGCAACTGGTTCAAAATAGCAGGAGACAACGAATAGGGCGGCAATGAGCAGGCTGAATCCCCCGAATGCACGCCAGCCTGTTCAATATGCTGCATAATTCCCGCCACGACGACATCCTTGCCGTCACAAATTGCATCTACATCGACCTCGATAGCATCATCGAGAAAACGATCGATCAGCACTGGCGCATCATTAGAGACCTTGACTGCCTCGCGCATGTAACGGCGTAATTCTTCTTGATTAAAGACGATTTCCATAGCTCTGCCACCCAAGACATAGGAGGGTCGCACCACCACAGGATATCCGATTTCCTCCGCCAATAAAGTAGCTTCCTGATCACTTCTCGCCGTTCTATTGGGCGACTGCAGCAAGCCCAATGTCTTGATGATCTGCTGAAAATGCTCACGATCTTCCGCCTGATCAATACTTTGTGGGGAGGTACCAATAATCGGTAGCCCGGCTGCCTGTAAATCGCGCGCCAGTTTAAGTGGTGTCTGCCCTCCATACTGGACGATGATTCCAAAAGGCTTTTCTAGTTGGGCAATTTCGATCACATCTTCCAGCGTAAGTGATTCAAAATACAAACGGTCAGAAACGTCATAATCCGTGGAAACCGTCTCCGGGTTGCAGTTGACCATGATGGTCTCGAACCCGTCTTCACGCAGTGCCATCGAAGCATGGACACAGCAATAATCAAATTCGATGCCCTGCCCAATACGGTTGGGCCCACCGCCCAGGATCATGATTTTCAGCCTTGTACTGGGATTGGCCTCGCATTCTTCATCATAGCTTGAATACAAGTAGGCAGTCGTGCTGTCGAATTCCGCGGCACAAGTATCGACACGCCTATAGACTGGCCGCACACCCAGTTTATGTCGATAATGACGGAACGTCTTCTCGGTCTCATTCAGCAACCAGGCCAGACGACGATCGGAAAATCCCTTACTCTTCAACCGGTGTACTGCAGAGGCATCTAAATCATGCGCAGCACCACCTTTCAGGCATCTTTCGGTTTTCACCAAATCCTCAATCTGCGCTAAGAACCAGGGATCTATTCGACTGAGGTCATGGACTTCATCTACCGACATCCCTAATCGAAAAGCATCGGCAATATACCAGATGCGCTGATCCGTCGGTTGCCTCAACTCCTGACGGATACGAGACAGCGCCTCCTCTTCTCCCAGGGAAAGATCGACAATTTCGTTCAAACCATCGACACCGATCTCCAGACCGCGCAAAGCTTTCTGGAAGGACTCCTGAAAACACCGCCCAATGGCCATCACTTCGCCAACCGATTTCATCTGGGTAGTCAGATGACGATCCGCTTGGGGGAATTTTTCAAAAGTGAACCGAGGAATCTTGGTCACGACATAGTCAATCGTGGGTTCGAATGAAATCGGGATCATGCCGCCGGTAATTTCATTACGCAATTCGTCCAGGGTATATCCTACGGCCAACTTAGCCGCTATCCGGGCAATCGGAAAACCCGTCGCCTTGGAAGCCAAAGCTGAAGAGCGGGAAACCCGAGGATTCATCTCGATGACCAACAACCGACCAGTCTGTGGATCAATCGCGAACTGGACATTGGATCCGCCCGTTTCAACACCAATCTTGCGCAATACAGCGATTGAGGTATTGCGCATGCGTTGATATTCCTTGTCCGTCAGGGTTTGTGCGGGAGCTACCGTGATCGAATCACCCGTATGTACACCCATAGGATCCAGGTTCTCGATGGTACAGACGATGATGCAATTATCCGCACAATCCCGAACGACCTCCATCTCGAACTCTTTCCAGCCGAGCACCGATTCTTCCAATAAGACTTCATGCGTAGGCGACAGATCAAGACCGCGCCGCACGATCTCCTCGAACTCTTCCCGGTTATAGGCTACTCCACCTCCACTTCCGCCCATGGTGAATGAAGGTCGGATGATAACTGGATAACCGATACTGGCCTGAGTCTGAAGTGCCTCCTCGAAACTGTGCACGATAGAGGCCCGGGGGCATTCCAGCCCAATTTCTACCATTGCACACCGGAAATGCTCCCGATCCTCGGCCATATCGATAGCTTTTTGATCGGCACCGATCATCTGGATACCATAGCGCTCCAGAATACCCTCCCGAACCAGATCCAAAGCACAATTGAGAGCCGTCTGCCCACCCATAGTCGGCAACAGTGCATCGGGCCGTTCCTTTTCAATGATCCTCGCGATTGTCCGCCATTCGACGGGTTCGATATAGACCGCATCGGCAATTTCTGGATCGGTCATGATGGTGGCTGGATTCGAATTGATGAGAATAACCCGATACCCCTCCTCTCTCAGCGCCTTGCAGGCCTGGGTTCCGGAATAATCAAATTCGCAAGCCTGGCCAATAACGATTGGCCCGGCGCCGATGATAAGAATGCTCTGAATATCGGTGCGTTTCGGCATATTGGTGATTTTATTTTATTAGTGTATGAGTGCGCATGAGATCGATAAATCGATCAAATAGATGGCTGACGTCATGAGGGCCCGGACTCGCCTCCGGGTGCCCCTGGAAACTGAATGCCGGCGCGTCGAGGCATTCAATACCCTGCAATGATCCATCAAATAACGATTTATGGGTTGGCCGCAAACGCGGCGGCAGAGATTCCCTATCTACAGCAAAGCCATGATTCTGTGAAGTAATCATTACCTGTCCGGTATCGATATCCTGAACGGGATGATTCGCACCGTGATGTCCGAATTTCATTTTCACGGTCCTAGCCCCGGTTGCTAGACCCAACAACTGATGCCCCAGACATATCCCGAACAGAGGCATTCCCTGTTGCAAAAAAGCCTGAATTGCTATTATCGCATAATCACAAGGCTCGGGATCACCCGGACCATTGGACAAGAATACCCCATCCGGTTTCATCTCAAACACCTTGCTTGCCAGGGTGGTGGCGGGAACCACAGTGATTCGACAACCGCGGTCAACCAGCATCCGTAGAATATTGCGCTTGATACCGAAATCATAGGCGACGACATGTAACGGCAAAGATACGCTATCAGGGTGGGAAAAACCTTCCCCCAAGCTGAATCCTCCGACAACCCATTCATAAACTTGCCGGGTAGTCACCTCGCGTGCCAGATCCATGCCTTTCAGCCCCACAAAAGCCCTTGCCTCCGCCACGGCCCGCTCGGAATCGATATCACCCGTCTGTAGGCAGGCATTCTGGGCTCCGTGGTGACGAAGAATCCGGGTTAGTCGCCGAGTATCCACGCTAGCGATAGCAACGACATCATGTCGAGACAAGTAATCTCCCAGATTTTCCTTTGCCCGCCAACTGGAGTATCGAACCGGATAATTACGAATCACCAATCCGCTCGCAAAAATCTGGCTGGACTCCTCATCCTCGGGATTAGCGCCTACATTACCAATATGCGGATAGGTTAGCGTAATAATCTGCCGGGCATAGGAGGGATCGGTCAAAATTTCCTGATACCCTGTCATGGCCGTATTGAAAACAACTTCACCGACACATTCGCCATCGATGCCAAGCGCATCACCATAGAACAGGCTTCCATCCTCGAGAGCCAACAAAGCAAGTCGCTTCAACTTGATCACCTTAATGCAGATACAGATAACGGGAAAGCACTGAATCTTTCCCGTTATCAATTAGTATATCTGGAAACTTGCATCTACCGGACACACCAACTCACGAGCAAACCAATAAATTTTAACCGCCATGACCTGATCTGTCTATTTTAATGGGTAGATTCCCCAATCCCGGCAGCAGATACGATTCACTCGATTATTCCAACCCCAATACGTCCTGCATATCATAGAGCCCCTGTTCTTTCCGCATGATCCATTGAGCAGCCCTGAGCGCGCCGCGCACAAAAGTTGCCCGGCTGGAAGCCTTATGTACAATTTCCACTCTTTCTCCAAGACCGGCAAACATCACCGTATGTTCACCCACGATATCACCAGCACGAATTGTTTCAAACCCGATGGTTTTGGGATCCCGTGGACCCGTCCGCCCTTGACGGCCATAGACGGCGCATTTATCCAGATTCCGCCCAAGCGTCCGAGCTACTATCTCACCCAATCGTAAAGCCGTCCCGGATGGTGCGTCTATCTTGTGACGGTGATGCGCCTCGATAATCTCAATATCTGCCTCATCTCCCAGAGCTTGTGCTGCCAACTCGACCAACTTAAAGCACAGATTGACTCCTATACTCATATTAGGCGTTAATACCAAAGCGGTTTCGCGCGCGACTTCTTGCAATTGCGCCCGCTGCGAGGCATTAAAGCCCGTTGTGCCAATCACCAGCCGTTTGCGATGCGCCCGACAAATCCCAGCATACGTAATACTGGCCTCAGGCGAGGTAAAATCAATCAAAACATCGGCATGATCAATAACCTGATCAAGGCTCTCGATCACCGGTACGCCAATATTGGCGATGCCAGCCAGTTTGCCGGCATCCTGCCCGATCGCCTCACTTCCTGCTCGACCGACAGCTGCAATCAACTCGACATCCTTCAGGGTGTATACTGCTTCGATCAAGCCGCGCCCCATACGCCCGGAAGCCCCTGCTACCACGATTCTCGTCATTTCATTACCCTGTCCAGGGTCGCCCGTAAACCGGAGGATTACTCATGCGCCATAGAATGGCCGGATTCAATGCCACTTCGACTTGATATCTTCGAAAAAATTCTTCATCCCGTTCAGCCAGCCATGTGCCTGCGGATTATGTCGCTCACCACCGCCCTTGAGTGATTCATTAAAAGCCAACAATATTTCCTTTTGCTCGTGAGTCAAATTAACCGGGGTCTCTACCACGATACGACAAATCAAATCACCCTCAGCCCCTCCGCGCACAGGCTTGACTCCTTTTCCTTTGAGCCGAAATGAACGATTCGATTGTGTCTCCAGTGGAATCTTGAGGTTGGCTCGCCCCTTCAAAGTGGGAATTTCTACTTCCCCACCTAGAACTGCTGTAGCAAAACTGATGGGTACTTCACAATACAAATCATTGCCATCGCGGGTAAAAATTTGGTGTTTCTTGATTTGAATCTGAACATAAAGATCACCAGAATGGCCGCCCTGGACACCCGCCTCACCTTCCCCGGACAAACGGATCCGATCGCCGGTACCTACACCCGACGGAATTTTTACAGACAGCGTATGCGATTTTCGAATGCGTCCCTCACCATGGCATTCAGAGCAAGGCTCGGGAATCACCTGGCCAGTGCCGTGACATCGTGGGCAAGTTTGCTGAAGTGAAAAAAAACCCTGCTGAATCCTGACCTGTCCGACTCCACCACAAGTCGAACAGGTTTGTGATTGGGTACCCGACCGCGCCCCGCTACCCCCACAGGTCTCACAAGTCACTATAGTGGGTACGCGGATATCAACTTCGGCACCGAATACCGCTTCTTCGAGTGTCAGTTCAAGATTGTACTGCAAATCAGCGCCACGAAAGGCCTGCTCCCGACCACCTCCTCGCCCCCCGTCGAATATGTCCCCGAATATGTCCCCGAATATGTCCCCGAACCGGGCTCCACTGTGGCCGGCACCCCCTGCAGGCCCAGCAGACGGATCCACGCCGGCATGGCCGAATTGGTCATAAGCTGCCCGTTTTTGTGGGTCAGAGAGCATCTCATAAGCCTCCTTGACTTCCTTAAAATGCTCAACCGCTTCGGGGTCATCCAGGTTTCGGTCTGGATGATATCTCATGGCCAACCGACGATAAGCCTTTTTTAATTCCGTATCAGTTACCGTTCTTTCAACACAGAGAATCTCATAATAATCACGTTTCGCCATACAACTAATACTCCAGACCAAACAAAAAACTTTTCTAACCCATCCCGGCCAGAAAGTGATTTAAAAATCTGTTTAATTTGACACTTCTTGCGTGCACCGAAAAAGAAAGGGGCAACCGTCACTTCCTGGCTACCCCTTTCCACTCGATCATGAGAAAAGCAGCATAAGCTTCCTCACTCAAAATACTTATTTCTTGCTATCTTTAACTTCCTCAAATTCTGCATCGACAACATCTTCTTCTTTTCCGGCTTGTGCAGATTCATGCTCCGGAGAAGTATCCGCTCCGGCGCCTTGCGGAGATTCCTGAGCATAGAGCTTTTCGGTTATCTTAGCAGAGGCTTCGCTCAAGACTTGCGTTTTTACCTCGATCAAATCCTTGTTATCACCCTTCAGCGCCTCTTCAAGCTCATTGATTGCCTGTTCAACCACTGTTTTTTCCGCTGCGTCAATCTTCTCACCATTTTCCTTCAGCGATTTTTGGGCCGCATGGATAAAAGTATCCGCCTGATTCCGAACTCCCACCAATTCCGCGAATTTCTTGTCCTCTTCACGATGGGCTTCGGCATCCTTCACCATTTTTTCGATCTCATCCCCGGAGAGACCGGAAGAAGCCTTGATGACGATCGATTGCTGCTTGCCAGTGGCCTTGTCTTTCGCAGAAACATTCAGAATACCATTGGCATCGATATCGAATGTCACCTCAATCTGCGGTATACCACGAGGCGCGGGAGGAATATCAGTCAGATCGAAGCGCCCCAAGGACTTGTTGTCTATCGCCCGTTCGCGTTCACCCTGCAACACGTGCACCGTAACCGCGGGCTGATTGGCTTCGGCAGTAGAAAAGACCTGACTTGCCTTTGTTGGAATTGTGGTATTGCGCTCGATTAAATTAGTCATGACACCGCCCAACGTCTCGATACCAAGGGAAAGCGGCGTCACATCCAGCAGTAGTACGTCCCTGACCTCGCCAGCCAACACACCTCCCTGAATGGCAGCACCAACCGCCACAGCTTCGTCAGGATTGACGTCTTTACGGGGCTCTTTGCCGAAAAAGCTTTTGACCGCCCCCTGAACCTTGGGCATACGGGTCTGACCGCCAACGAGAATGACATCGTTGATATCCGCGGTAGCCAAGCCTGCATCTTTCAGTGCTTTTTTACATGGTTCGATGGATCGACTGATCAGATCCTCGACCAAAGCCTCCAATTTTGCCCGTGTAATCTTGACATTCAAATGTTTGGGCCCAGCTTGGTCGGCCGTGATATAAGGCAGATTTACATCGGTCTGTTGTGTAGATGAAAGCTCAATCTTGGCTTTTTCGGCCGCTTCCTTGAGTCGCTGCATAGCCAATGGGTCACCACGCAAGTCGATACCCTGCGAATGCTTGAATTCATCCGCCAGATAATCGATGAGCCGCCGGTCGAAATCCTCGCCACCCAGAAAGGTATCTCCATTGGTAGCCAATACTTCAAATTGCTTCTCACCATCTACATCGGCAATTTCAATGATGGAAATATCAAAAGTACCTCCACCTAAATCATATACAGCAATCTTACGATCTCCACCTTTTTTGTCGAGACCAAAAGCCAATGCTGCGGCCGTGGGCTCATTGATGATTCGCTTGACTTCCAGGCCCGCGATCCTGCCAGCATCCTTTGTCGCTTGCCGCTGAGAATCATTGAAATAGGCCGGCACGGTGATAGTCGCTTCAGTGACCGGTTCTCCCAGATAATCCTCAGCAGTCTGTTTCATCTTTATCAGTACACGAGCGGAAATCTCCGGGGAGGCCATCTTCTTGCCATTGACTTCAACCCAAGCATCCCCATTATCCGCCTTGACGATCTTATAGGGAACCAGATTAAGGTCCCGTTGCACAACCTCTTCATCGAAACGACGTCCGATCAGCCGCTTGATGGCAAACAAAGTGTTGTTTGGATTGGTAACAGCCTGACGCTTGGCAGGCTCACCTACCAAAACCTCGCCATTGCTCGCGAACGCCACCACCGAAGGTGTGGTGCGATGACCTTCAGCATTTTCGATAACTTTTGGCTTGCCTCCTTCCATGATGGCAACGCATGAATTGGTGGTGCCCAGATCAATCCCGATTATTTTTCCCATAGTTTGAATCTCCTCGTTTGAATGATATGTAATCTTGTCATGAATGGTTGGGTCTGATAGATAGAATTCAAGACGCAACTCCTATTGCTGCTCGGCCTTAGATACCACCACAAGAGCTGGACGCAACACCCGATCATTGAGCAGATACCCTTTCTGCATAACACTTAACACCGTATTTGGCGGATTATCGGTGTTGAGCTGAGTCGTCATGGCCTGATGCGATTCTGGATTGAATAGTTGGCCCACAGGATTTATTTCCTTGATGCCAAACTTCTCGAAGGCCTGGGAGAGTATCTTTAGGGTTAACTCCATGCCTTCGCGGATCTTCTCAATTTCTTCACCGTTCGTTGGCGCAGACCCGAGTCCCAGCTCCAGACTGTCCTTGACAGGCAATAGTTCTCTAACAAAGCGTTCCAGCGTAAATTTATGGGCATGCTCCAGATCGCGCTCCGCCCGTTTGCGCAAATTCTCCAATTCGGCCTGCGTCCGTAAAAACTGATCCCAATGCTCCCCAGCCTTGCTCTCCATAGCCTCCAGATCAGTTTTTAAGGCTTCCAGAGCATCCATGTCGACTGAAGACTCCTCTCGGTTTTTCACTGGTTCGGCAGAAGCAACTTGCTGCTGATTCGATTCCTCTGATTTTTTCTTACTCATATCATTCAAAGCTCCTATTGCACAGTCTTAATCCGGTCTAGAAGTGGCAAAATCTGTTGAAGAAATACTCCCACGTTAACATCGCCTAAACCCGCAATGTTAATCAACGTCAACACACGAAATCAAACAACAAATGGGGGAGTGCAAAGAAAACTTCAACCCCTCCAGTGAACCGCAAGCACAAAAACCAGGAATGTCGCAATTTGCGGTGTAATCGGTAAACCACTCAAACGCTCATGCTCTGGATGAATCGATCACACCGGGCTCGTTACGCCCATCGGACAAATACTTGGCTCAACCACACCGAGCACCCCGCGACCCCATCCTTATTGGATGCGGGGGTCGCGCTGATAAATTAACATGGATTAATCGTTTAATCCCTTTGGGTTTTATTCCCCGCCGCTTGCGGCGTAAAGTTGGGAAAAACCAAGGGTACAAGCATACGAAACTTTATGAGAGCCATCAGCTGGCACTGTTCTAAAAATACCCCGATTTCGCATAGCGAAAATCGAGCTTAAGCGAGAGGGCTTGCCCCGGGGATGTTTATTTTCGCCGATTCAAGTTTATTTCGCGTTTTACTGCTCATGCTCGTAATATTAACAACCTCGAATCCCAAACCACGTGGCTAAAATCGCCCCATCCTATGCCAACCAATACCCACTCATTTCAGGCCATCGGCCTAATTAGCAAGCGGGGTGAACCACGCATCACCCTCACCCTGCAACGTCTGCTACAACATCTAGAGGATCTTGGCAAAAACGTTCTGCTCGATGAAAGTACTGAAGGCCTACTGGCAGGTAGGGTTTTGCATGCTCGCGAAGAACTGGGCAAATGCTGCGACTTAGTCATTGTCATCGGCGGCGATGGAACCTTGCTCAACGCAGGTCGCACGCTAGCTAGATTCAAGCTGCCTATCATCGGCATTAACCATGGACGCCTGGGTTTTCTCACTGATATTTCATCCCACGAGATGATTCCAGCCTTGAATCAGATTCTGCAGGGCCATTTTACCTCAGAGGCTCGCTCACTTCTTATCGCAGAGATTTGGCGCGGTAAACAGCGCATCATCACTGAAGATGCCGTTAATGATGTCGTTATCCACAACCATGACGTGGTACGCATGATCGAATTCGACACCTATATCGACCAGCGGCATGTGAATACCCAGCGAGCAGATGGCCTGGTGGTGGCGACTCCGACAGGATCCACTGCCTACGCCCTCTCGGCAGGCGGGCCGCTGGTCGCTCCCAGCCTTGATGCTATCATGCTGGTACCTATTTGCCCCCATACCATGAGCAATCGCCCACTCATCATCAGCGCCGAAGCACGCATTGAGATCCGGCTCCACGAATTGAATCGAACTTCCGCCCAGGTTGCCTTCGATGGTCAAGCGATGACCAGATTATTGCCGGGAGACCGCGTACTGATTCAGCAAAATACCCACAAATTGCAACTTTTACACCCAGCAGACTATGATCATTTCGCCTTGTTACGCAAAAAGCTACACTGGGCAGAAGCTCCCCAAGAAAACGATCCTAGCAACTAACTAATAAATTAAGCCGTATTCCTGGCAGGTGTGCCTATGCTGACCCACTTACTCATACGTGATTTTACTATCATCGATGAACTGGATCTAAGCCTCGGACCCGGTATGACCGCACTCACCGGAGAAACCGGAGCAGGGAAATCCATTCTAGTCGATGCCATTGGCCTACTCCTCGGCGATCGCGCCGACAGCACCGCTGTCCGTGTTGGGTGCGAAAAGGCCGAAATCAATTTGATCCTGGATCTGAGCAACTTACCAAAAGTTCGTGACTGGCTAGACCAGCATGAGCTCGCCAGCAACGCTGAATGTGCCTTGCGAAGAGTCATCACACGGGACGGCCGCTCACGCGCCTATATCAATGGAACCCCAAGTACATTACAAATGCTACGTGAATTGGGTGAGCTAACGATTTCGATTCATGGCCAGCGCGCCCATCAGGCCTTAGGTCGAAGCGATTATCAGCGCGATATCCTCGACCTCCAGGCTGGCCTGCAGGAAGAACTCGCTGCCCTGCAAACTGCCTATCGCAATTGGCGACATCTTCTAGGCCAACGCCGGAACCTGCACCTGGACGATCCAAACCGGCAAGCCCATATTGATTTTCTCAAATTCCAGGTCGATGAATTACAAGCTGCCACTCCTGAATCCGATGAATTCGTTGAACTGGTCGAACGACATAAGCGTGTCGCCCATGCCCAGGAATCTCTAGAAGGCATCGAACGCGCCCGGACACTCCTCTGTGAAGGTGAGCCTGATGTCGACAGCCTGCTGAATCAGGCCATTTCCAGCCTGCAAGCTATCAGCACTTTTGAATCCGGCGTTTGCGACATTCTCACCTGCTTGCAAAATATCCGCATCGAAGTCAGGGAAGCCGTCGATGACCTCCGCCATATAATGGACGCCATCGAGGTAAACCCGGAACAACTTACCCTGCTCGAAGGCCGTCTGCAAACACTACATGAACTGGGGCGCAAGCATCATTGCGATCCGAATGAGCTGCCTGTACGGCAAGCTGGGCTGGAAGCCGAATTGAGTACCCTCCAGAATACCGAGATAGAATATTCGCACCTGGATGAACTTCTGGCTCAAGCCGCAGACACCTATCGGAAATTGGCCCGGCGTATTCACGAAATGCGTACTGAGATGGCACGAATACTCGCCGAGGGAATTACCCGCCGAATGCAGACGCTGGGTATGGAAGGCGGTCGCCTAATCATCAATGTTACAATGAATCATGATGCTCAACCCACTCCGCATGGCCTGGATCGGGTTGAGTTTAAGGTTAGCGCCAATCCAGGCCAACCACCCCTACCTTTAGGCAAGGTGGCATCAGGTGGTGAATTATCACGCATTAGTCTCGCCATTCAGATGGCCGCCAATCAGGATCACCGGATTCCCGTTCTTATCTTTGATGAGGTGGATACAGGTATTGGCGGCGCCGTCGCAGAAGTTGTTGGTCGCACTTTGCGTACACTTGGCCGCCGCCACCAGATACTATGCGTCACCCACCTACCTCAGGTAGCCGCCCAGGCTCACCAACATCTAAAAGTTAGCAAACTGAAACGAAAAGATTCTACTCAAACCCGTATCCAGACCTTAGGTGATTCCAGTCGAGTCGAAGAACTCGCGCGTATGCTGGGTGGAGTAAAATTGACCCGGCAAACCCTGGCTCATGCCGAAGAAATGCTGCGCCTGGCCCAAGAAGATTAGCCAGCTAAATAAATGAGTTATTGTCAAAAGTGGTGTTTGACCCGTTGAGTCAAGCGGCGACCTGATCATCCGATATTACCTCAATGCCATCTTTGAACCGGATTCCGGTTACCAC
>VAOW01038964.1_pt1 | contig 29519 bp, 34 predicted proteins | sample 3393921 | NCBI WGS metagenome assembly VAOW01 (sample SAMN08290428, study PRJNA428436) | hydrothermal vent metagenome | isolation source: Deep-sea hydrothermal vent chimney | place: Indian Ocean: Southwest Indian Ridge | depth 2742 m m | reverse complement strand
GGGTAAATGATAGTGCTGGAAAATCAAATATCACAGAGTGGAGAGATGTTACAGTTAAGGGCAGATTAAAAATATCTGGTTATCAGAGTCTTGCTCCCCAATCTGTCATAGCACCTTCTTTCAACACCACAATGCTGAAATTCAATATATCTGCACTTGGAGAGAATATAACTCTCTCTTCAATTAAATTAAAAAAGACTGGAAACTATCCATACACAATTGTAAATGTATCTCTCTACTGGGATAAATCAGGTGATACAACCACATCTCTTCAGAGCGATGACGTGCTTGTTGGAGGACCAGCTAAATTTGATAGCAGTGGATATACAGCTCTTCCACTCAATTTCAGGGAGAATCTATCACACACAGAAACTTTTGTTGTTGTATATGATATAGGTAAACTGAAGTAAACTGTGATTTACTCCTCCCTTTCAGAAGGGGATTTTCCTGTGGAAGAGTTAGGTTGACAATTATGACGTGTTGAAGAATATGCCTATCATAGCACAATATTAATCCTGTTGAGTGTATTGTAACATTCAATCAACAGAAAAAATATCTTAGGTGCTTTCCTACCAGAAAAAGCAAATAGGTTAACATTCCACTCTAAGAAAGACTCACAGAGAGACTCTCATGAAGCCCTGAGAAGCCACAGGGTTTTACATTACTATAACACCAGGCAGAACACCAGGAAATAATTATTTCCCGGGAAATAGTTTTATCTGGCTACCTTTAACAGTAGGCTATTCTTTCCAGCCACAGATACTTTAATTTCTGTTCCTCTTCCTTCCTGCTGGCCTGCACCATTCGAAAGCTTGCAAGGCATGGTAAAACTTATATCATGGCATGTCTTTATATACTACTATATAAAAATTGACTCATCTTTTGACCTCTGAAAAAGGAGGTTATATAAGTGATAAAATGCAAACATGAATGTGTTAAAACGAATAGGATACATAAATCCATAACGTTCAGAGGTGCTAGAGGAGAAACTACTAAAAACTCATATTGATACATGAGCAAATATTTCTTTGATACCAATTAAATTAGCAAGGTCTGTTGGAGTTGGACGTACAGGTCAGTGTAGGACTGTAACCGGTGTTTATGGGCAATCAAAAAAACTCACACTAGTGGAAATAAAAATCTTTTTCCCAGACTTGGAAGATAAAGGAGGGTCTTTTTTGGTGGCAATTAGTGATCTTGAAAAAGAGTCCAGAATTAGTATGGATATACTCAGACCATTGGGGATTAGTATTGATGCGAAAACTGGTGAACTTTCAATTAAAAAAGAAATATGGGAAGCTTTCAAAACTCTTGCAGAGATAGGTGTCCTTACTTTCGTAGGTGCAAAGATATTAGAGTATTTATCTGAGGAGGAAAAATAAAATGGCAACGAAAGCGGAAGACGTAAAGATGGACAAGACGGTTGAATTAGAAGATAAGCTTTACATGGACCTTAAAAACTTTAAAAATGTTTTTGAAGCTGTCGTGGAGAAGGAGATTGACTTCGACAATTATGTAAACCTCGTATTGTCATTTGGATTAGAAAGAATGCTGAGGGATGCTATACCAGAGGGACAAGAGTGGAATACATTACTGGCGATTTTTGAGAAGGATTCGAAGTATATTTGCGGTTTAGTGAGCGAAATCTATAAGAAAGGCGAAGGTGTATCTGAAGAGGAGAGAAAGGGAATGAAGGAAAGTGTACAGCGATATATTGGTTAATGTGAAATTACAAATTACTTCCTTTAACATTATTACCTTTGATATTAAGAGCCTTCGGCATTCACCCAATTTAGAATTAAAATTCCAATAACTCTGTTTATATTATTTTATATTCGAAAAGTAATCATTCCTAATTTTTTTTAGGATGATAATCCACTAATAAGATTTTAATAGATGTTTAAAATATAAAGATGTTCTGAATGCACTTGCAAGGCTCAGACCTGCTTGCGAAAGGCTATTTTCAAGAGAGGAAAAGTATTCTCAGGCAAGAATACCATCAAGGACACTGGAAAGGGCAAGATTCTGGTCACTAATGGGTGAACTCGTTTCTCTAATGACAGAGATGGCAGCAGTAAGTTTCAGAAGAATGGACATGGCAAGGTGCCCTACTGCATTTAAAAGGCTATGAAAAGATTACTTTTTTTATAAGAGGGGGATAACACAGCAATTTCTGAATTTTGGTGTGAAATCAAAGGATTGCCGAAGGCTCTTAATTTATTAACTATAAGAAGGGAAAGGGGTATTATGAAGGAAAGACTTGACAGATGCGATATAAACCCTGCTGGCTATTATGCCTTACGCTCCACCTTATATTGATTACATGCAGGGGCATAGCTTATCTCATGGTGGAGCATACAGGAAGCCAAGCCCAAGGAAGCTACTGGATAAGTACAGGGAGTACGAGGAAGCCCTGAGCATGAGCCAGACTCCGAAGACTGTTACAGACCTGGAGGAGAAGTTTAACAAAGAGATTGAAAAACGAGACTATATCATTACAGGCATGGAAGAGAGAATTAAGAAGCTTGAAGTAGAAATGGCAACACTTGGCAATATAAAAGAGCTTGTGGCGGTTGTGGAGAAGGTGAAAGAAGAAAAAGCCAGGGCCGAGGCATGAGCAATATGGAGACTATATAGTTGCTCTGGCCGAGCAGATATTACCAAAAGAAGATTTTGAGGAGTGTAAAACAAAGATTATCACCTTAACAGACCTCGAGAGGAAAAAGTGGATAAAGAAAGCAATCAGGACCATCAGGCAGCATGAGGGTTGGGCTAACCTGGGTGGAAAAGAGTTACAGGAGTTGGCAGAAAAATCTCCGTGAGAGTTCTCATATGCAAAGGATAGCAACAGGCACGTACTAATTTTAGAGAAAATCAGTATTATTATAAGATGTTGGTATTAACATTTGTAGTAAATTTGCCAGATAGTACTAATTTCAAACAAAAATAGTACTGCAAATAGGAAGATATATATACTTGTATTGTATTTCTTAATAAGATGGAACCATCTGAATTTAAAAGTGAAAGAGCGGGTAAACTTAAGAGCATCCCTAATACTATTTTTCACTACTTTGAACCAAATGAACTGCCATTTGAAGTTAAATATACGCCTGAAATTGTTAAACTTATTTCTGAAGCTTCTTTGAGTTTAGGTAATCTATCAGAAGCTGGCAGAAAATTACGGAATCCTCATCTTTTAATAATGCCCTATTTGAAGAAAGAAGCAGTTTTAAGTTCCAAAATCGAAGGAACAAAAACCACTCTTTCAGATGTATTTATGCATGAAGCAGAAAAAAAGAAAAGAACAAAAGATGATGATCTGCAAGAAGTTATGAATTATGTAAAAGCAATACAAGATGGTCTATCAAGGATTAATACTGAAAAACTTTCTGTTCAGATGATTAAAGACCTTCATAAAATCTTATTAACTGGTGTAAGAGGAGAGGATAAAGACCCTGGAAAATTTAAGACTGAAATAAATTGGATTGGAACTTCTTATGACATCATGGAAGCAAAATTCATACCTTGTAGTCCAGAATCTGTTGAAAGATTGATGATAAATCTAATTGAATATTTAAATAATCATAATGAAACAAACCTTATAAAAATTGGCATATCTCATTACCAATTTGAAACAATCCATCCATTTAGAGATGGAAATGGTAGATTAGGGAGACTTCTAATTATTCTGTATCTTTGTCAAGAAAAAATAATTAGTCAACCCCTATTTTATATTAGTGCCTTTTTTGTAAAATTTAGAGAAGATTACGATGCTAGGCTTAAAAGAGTAAGTACAGCAGGGGATGTAGAAGGATGGTTGAAATTTTTTCTCACAGGAGTAAAAAAACAAGCTGATGATGCAGTATTAAGAGTTGAGCAAATGGAAGAACTCAGAGAAAAATACAGGCAAAAATTGTTGGACATTTCTCAAAGTACAACTGTTCATCATATCTTAGATTATTTATTTGAAAATCCCTTTTTAACAATCCCTGAAGTCAAAGAAAGATTAAAATGCCATTATTCTAAGGCAAAATATAATGTAGAAATTTTATTATCAGCTGAAATAATTAGTGAAGTTGAGAGACAAAAAGGGGCAAGATTGTTTATCGCTAATGAAATCTTAGAAATCTTAGAGTTATAACCCCAAAAAAACTGACAAAATGGAAATTATAGGAAACACACGTCGCTTTGGAATATATTAATGAAGAAATTGGCTTTGTTTTAGAGGAAAGAAAAGCAGGAATAACAGTACATCAGATTATAAATTATTTGACTTATTTTGTTAATAAATATTAATCTGCTCTTCTGCTTTTTTTAAATCAAAGTATAAAAAAGGTTTTTCTCTGGTTTTATTTATTTTACCTGGAAATAATCGAAATTCTTTTTTTTCCCACCAATCTTGTGATTTCATATCATATGCATTCACAATGATAAATCTAATCCCTACTTTTTTCATAAGCTCTTTAATTGTTTCAATGGCAAATAGAAGCAAAGTTTTTCCTAATCCTTTATGTACAAATTCTTTATGAATTGCTATTTGACCTAATAAAATAGATGGGATTTTTTGAACTCCACGAGATTGTCTAATTTCTTTAACTCCACTACTTCTTAAATCAATACTATATGATGATAAAGTAAAATATCCAATTAGTGTTTTATCAGCCAGCATTAAATAAGTGATACAGTAACCCTCTTTTCTCATATTCAATGCATCATTTCTAAGAAAATCTGTAAAGTCTTCTTTTAAAGCTTCAAAGGTATTTGTAAATCCGACATTATTGTTATTTAAAGTAACAAATTTAACTATTTTAGATGTCAATAATAAACTCCCCATTTTTAATCTTTTTAAAAATTTGGGTAGAACTCTTATAAAATTCCAGAGTCTTATCACTGTAATGTAAACTGTTTAATTCTTGTAGAAATAATTCACTTTCTTCTTCATTTAATATTATATTCTCTTTTAACATATCATTTTTAATCTCTTTCAAGTCTTCAGATATCTCCACTTCCTCTTCTAAGTCTTCTGAAGGTAAATTCTCGATTAAATCTATATTTTCATATACTGCTCCTTCTTTTAGTAATTCATATGAAATTTCAGGGGTGAGAGGATAAACTGGTAAAGGAGATGCTATTGAAGTTGGGACCCTTGGAATATCTGACTTCCCTTTAAGTACGAATCTTAAATTTTGAGAGCCAGATCTCCTATTATAATCAATATTAGGTAAACTGAGTTGAAAACTTGACGCTGATATAGCCAATTAGCCTCACCTCTCAATATACATTATTGTATCTTTAATTTTATCATCAATTAATGGTATATTCTCTTTTACAGAATCATATTCTCCTCTTAATACAATTTGAAACAGATAATATTCTGGCCTTGAAACATATGGCGAAATATTAACCTCAAAATAATCTTTCATTGCATTCAATCCTATCTCTTTATCAAATGTGTCATTTGTTGAAATGATTCTTATATTTCCACTTTGAAAATTCTGAGAGAAAATTGAATTCAATTTATTTATTATATTTTTATCATTGTATTTTCCAATTTCTTTTAAAGCCATCTTATCAGTCAATATTAAATCTACTTTAAACAATTCTAAAAACTTAAAATCATCTTTCACGACTACTAATTTGTCAAATAACACATTCTCTATTTCATCAACATCTTTTTCAATAACTTTAGGATTTCTTAGCACAATCATACCTTTATCATCATTATATTCAACAGTAGTTGTATTTCTAGATACTGTTTCAAGTCTAGCAGGTTTCCCATCATTATCTATACCTAACACTTGTTGTCTCTTTTTATATCCTAATTCCCCCAATTCTTGAAAAAATTGATTAATATCTACTTTGAAAGGGTTTTCTAAACAGTATCCCAAATTGGTTTTAATTGGATTTATTCTATTGATTGTCATAAGAATCACTATACCAACAGTATCAGCAATACCAACAGTATCAACAATACCAACAATAAATTTTCTCAAACAAGTGATAAAACAATTGCAAATAACTTCTTAATATATATATTTGAGACCCTATCAATTAGAAGATATTTACTAAACCTAAAATCAAAAAAATAATCAAAGCTCTAAAAGATTTGTGATAAAACTTCTTTTTATTCTGGTACCTACCAGAAAGAAAACAGTACTCCCTTTATATAGTTCCCTTATTTCTGTATCCTGTGATGTCTAAAATGTTCTTGCTTTGGCAGTAATATCATGGCAAGTCTACTCGATGAACCAGAAACGAAGCCTACGTGCTTCAGCAATGGGAGAACGTCACAAGAAAGAAACATGGAAAATATTTAAATGATATTTTAGTATGAACTATTATATTACATAACCTAAAAATTATTGATGGTTGATTAATCTGAGTGATATGAATGTTCAGGGTGGATACAGCTATAGAGAAGTCATGGATTTTTATTTTGATGACATCTTTAATGCTATTCTCTCTTTTCAGAAGCCACTGGTATCGTCAGATAAATTTTTAAGGAAGAAACAGATGGCATATAAATACAAAAAGTTTATTGAGTTCAAGAATTTGTCTGAGAGTGAGAAAGAGAAGCTGATTCCAGATTTTCTGGATTGTCTGCCAGAAAGAGCTTCGGTGATTACATATTCTGAGTCATACGATAAGATTATTGAGGTTTTTTTCACTCATCTGGGAGATGCTGCCGAACTGCTTGAGGAAATAAATAGTGTGCTTACTCACCGGGAACAGGAGAAGATTATTAAAATCCAGATGCAGAAGAATGAAGGCATTATAACCTCTGTGAGGAAGAGTCTTTCTGATGTGATTCTTGAAGCTGAAGACCTGGAGAAGGTTATTCTTATAGACCAGACTCTTGCTCTGGCTGAAAAGCTTATTGAAGAGTCGCTGAAGGAGAAGGATGAACCCAGAAGGTTGAACTACTTCCTTCGCCTTCTGATTCTGCTTCTAAGGATAGAGGGAATTAATAGGGAGATAACAGATTATGAGGTGCTCTATAAGGATATAGCTATTATCTCAGGAGAGCTTAAAGTCAGGCTTTCTGAGTTTCCCGAAGGCGCTATGGAGCTTATTGTAACAGGGTAAAATTTTGTGGGATTCCTCTCTTATAACCTGTCAGCTCTATCCTATTTCTCCAGTCATTTTTCCCCAGTAGAACGCTACCTTGGAGAGTAGCACTGCTGATAGGTAGCGGTAGTAGTTCTCGGTCTTCGTTACTGTGCCTGTATACTCCTCTTCGAGTATCTGATTGACAGCAGCGTTCTCCGGGAGCTTAGACCTGACAATTTCCTTGAAAGTCTTTATTTTTTCTTCAGAGCAGTCTAGTAGCACATAGATAGCCTCTTTACCGTCTTCAAAAGTGTTATCGGAAAAGAATCTTTCTAGCTCTAAAGATTCGGCTATGCCAAAGAGAAAAGGGCGGTATCCCACCTCATGAACTTTTTCGCCAGTGATGATGATTTTTGTTTTCATTTTGCTATTTGACCTCCGTCAATTTGGATTATAAATCATTGGGTTCCAGCCTATACTTCTTTCTTCTTATCAAAGGTTTATACCCTTTTCGGTTTAACTGTATTCAGGGGTTTTATTATACATCTTTTGTTTCTGGTAGCTACCAGAAAGGAATTATACTTTAAATACCCACCTGGCTGAAATTTAATTTTTTTATTATTAATTTATTTGTGATAAAAATAGAGCAAATAATTATAAAAAATTTAAATTATGGATATTCCTTCGTCTGAAACTCATTGTTTTCGTCTATAAACCCATAGATATTTAAATCTGGAAAGTTAAATCCCAAGATTCTTTCATTTGTACCACTATAAAGTATGTCTCCTTTATATTCTCGTCTTCTATTACCAAGATTTTTTTAATTTCAAATAACCAGACATACCTATCAAGAAAGGCACGAGAAAAATCTTCTTGTACTTCTTGAGAAATATGATAATCTATCTTTTCCCGAAAAAATTTCCTCTTCCTTGGTCATGCCATCTACATAGTAAAAGTCCATAACCTGAAGAAGCTCAAATGGTGCATAAACAACTACTGTACAGGGGAAATAACGCAGAAATGGGCTGCAAAATACCTTGGGATAACTCCTAGAAGATTCAGACGGTCCTCAAAGAATACAAAAAAAATGGAAATATTCTCAAAATCGGATTAAATCTTGGAAGGCCAAGATTTTGGTTGAACAGATGAGCATGGAACAGGCAAACCTGTTCTCAACCATGAAGCTGAACAGGTTCGTTCCATGCTAATTAATTTTTGATGGATAATACGCTTCTTGGTATTGGTTTACCTCCTGATTTGTTAAAGTCGGATATAGTTGGAGTTAAAGAAGGTAAAATGACAGGTAGAACAGATTTGAGGGGAAGAGGTTGTGGTTGGGGTTATTTTTTAAAGTATTTGTATGCTCTTTTCTTAACCTGAACGTTCCATTAGGCATATTTTTTCTAACTTTATAAAATCCAGTAGCTATTGTTGTAATTGCTGCAACTATCACAAATAGAGAACTGTATTTATTTGCAATATCTAAGAGACCCATAATAATAAAATAAATGCTAAACATCTATCTGTTTTAGATTCTTCAATAGTGCTGGTGGTGTATATTTGTTTAACTAAACCTTATTTTGAACAGCGATATAAACATTTCAAAAACATCGATTAGCTTCAGCTTTGACCCTTTTCTGTCAATCCATGTTATTGGAACTTCATGGATACTATATCCTTTTTTTTTCAGATTATAAAGCAGGTCGACATCAAATGCATAACCTCCTGTTTTAATATCATTAATTGCATAAACAACATCTCTTCTAAATGCCTTACATCCACACTGGGTATCATGGAATTTCAATCCTAGGATAATCCTGACAGCAGCATTAAAAACCCTGCTTGCTATCCTCCTTAGAAGAGGTTGTTTCACAGGAATTATGGATTCTTTAAGCCACCTTGAACATATCGTCACATCATATTTTTTTGCATAATTTACTACTTTAAGAAGTTCTTCTGGTGGAACAGAACCGTCTGTGTCTGCAAATACTACGATTTCACCTTTTGCTACTTTAAAACCTTCGATTATAGCTCTACCCTTTCCAAGTTTTTTTCTGAATTCCAGAATTTTCACATCAAAATTTACAACGACCTTTTCCGTGTTATCTGTACAGCCGTTGAGAACAACTATTATCTCGGCATCCTTTATTTTTGTATACTCTCTCAGAGTTTTGCCTATCCTTGTGGCTTCATTGTGAGCAGGTATAACTATAGAAAACATTATATATCGTCCTGTTTACTTTATTTTATGAATGTTCTACTAATAGGGTTTATATGTGCACTTCTAGGGTCTGTTGCACAGATTCTGTTTAAATTTTCAACTCCCAATATTAACTTTTCCTATCTGCAAAGTTTTTTGAACGGATATCTGATAATCGGCTTTATCATATATGGCATTGCCTTTATATTGTACATTTATGCTTTGAGAAACATTAAGGTCTCAATACTCTACTCAACTATAGCTATGAGCTATGTTTTTGTTCTCTTTTTAAGTCATATTTTCCTAAAAGAGAAAATTTCCTACTGGAATTACATGGGTGCATTTCTTATAGTCATCGGAATAACTTTTATAATGAAGACATGATTTAATTTACAGCCATAATATCTGCCTTCCATTTCCTATAATATTTATAAAATAGATTATCACCTGTTATTCTATACAACCACATCATCTGCTCGACTTGAAGTGTCATATATTTTCTACTGGCCAGATTACCGAGTGCGTCATAATAACTCCAGTTTTTAGCATTGTATTCCGGGAGAAAATACTTTAGGCTCTGCATTCCGTTCTCATATAGGTTTTCAGCCAGTGTATTATTTGTCTCAAGATAGTATCCTCTCAGCCATAAGAGTGATGTTATAAATCCATTTAAAACATAGGGAGGGTTTTTCTTGGTATACTCTGGATACCATACTCTTCCTTTCCTGTAAACTTTCAGGCCACCATTAGAAACATCTATATTAAAGGCATTCAAAGCTTTATTTCCATAATCAAGGTAAGTTTTATTACCAGTAACTTCGTATGCCAGAAGCATGGTTTTCATAATCCCTGCCTGCATGAGAGACCCGCTCCAGTTCTCTTTCATTCCATAGACTTTCCATGGAAAAGGATTCTTCCATATTACTGCTCCATTTATAGTTTCTGCTCTCGAGATTAAAAAATCTGTTAAAAAAAGTCCCTTTTTTTTGTATGATACATCCCCCGTTTTTAAATATCTATAGAAATATTCCCTTGCCTTTAAATCAACATTATGGTACGCAAGCCTTAACCCTAATTTCTTTCCATAGTAGGTTAGAGGTATCCCACCCTCTTCTACAATTGTATATTTATTCGTGTTGAAGAGATATATTTTGACTTCTCCATGAGCTTTCTTCCAGGGATTTGGATATGTAACATTTCTTATCAGGTATATAAGCTTTAGATTTTTATTGTTATCAAGACAGGAACTGTTTATGAGAGGGTCTGTTACGATATACTTTACTCTGTACTTAAAAAGAAGGCTGTAGTTTATTCCATTTTTACATTCCAAAATATCTTTTGCATTTCGAACTCTCGAATTGACATTCACGAAAACATTTGAAAATCCGGGCGGTAAAGCAACAAACTTATATCCTGTCATACCTGCTAAATAGAGAGATGTTATTGGATTTGCAAGCACGACACCCTTACCATATTTTGACCTTGCATTCACTAAATCGTTTGCAGTTTCAGTCATAAAAGCATAGCTGCCATTGTTAGGCTTCAGCAGATATTTCTGACTTATAGTTCCGAATTCTGGGTTGATAGCACTTCTTGAGTTGGGGTTATAGTAAAAATTTGCAGCAGAAACAAGCAGAGCGAATATGAGAATCACTGCCAGTATCTTGCGGTATGATTTATGTGAATATATTGCAAAGCCTGCAAGTATTACCAGACCAGGGGCAATGAAATCTGTGAACCTTATGGGCTGGAACTTTATAGGTAGTTGTAGATATCCATTAAACCTCATTATTAAGGCAGATGCTATAAATGAAAATATCAGTATGCGCTTTTCCCTTTCTATCTTCACAAACAGAAGTGATGAGATTGCAAGGGTAAATAGGATTATATTGTTTAGACCTCCAACAAATTCTCCACCCTCGACCTTGCTTACTATCTTGTTTAATATCAGGTCTTCGATGAGCATCAGCGGATTATGTTTACTATGTATAAAAGGATATGATGATTTATATACAGAAAACCTATATCCCTGATCCTGAACAGGGTTAGGGGTATTTCCATGATATTTTACTAGTAGGGGAGCCCAAAAGATGCTTGAAATGAGAAGAGCTGTGATTATTAATATTGTATAATTCTTTACACTTACCTTCTTTATACTCGCCCTTCTATCTATAATATATGTCACTAGGAAATAAACCAGAGAAAATAAAGAAAGCATTAGAAATGTAAAAACATGGAAAAGGAGCGATAGCCCGAGGATAATACCTGCATATACAGAGTATCTGGGTTTATTTTCTCTAAAACTTCTGTACATAAACATCAGAAATATGGGAATCAAGATATAGGATGTGTAGAGAGGCCAGGGTAAAAGCTCAACTCTCAGAGTCGACCTTGGGAGGAGTATGAGAATTGCCAGTATAACACCGAGTTTTTCATTTTTCAATGTCTTTCCGAGAAGATAGTAACCGAGCATCAATCCTATTGTCTGAACAATTGTCCACCCGTTGAAAACATAGACAAGTGAGATTCCTGTGAGCCTGTGGACCAGAGCTATTATGAAATGCTGAAGCCATGGATAATAGCTGAGTTCTCCCAGATAGTGTGGGTCCTGCCAGGGAAAGTTGCCGTTCAGCATACTCATTATCATGCTGAGGTGAAGCCATGTGCTTCCTCCAAATATAGCACCTACAGGAGCCTTATATCTTATTATATTCAATAAAAGCAACAGAAAAACTGAAATTATAGATAACTTAAGAAAAGTTCTGTCGTCTTTTATCATATTTTACCTGTTTTATTTTTACACTATAAACCTTTCGTTCACTGCTATTCTAAGAGTGATAACACTATAGCGTCAATCCTCTTTTGGATTTTTGAACTTTCCCTTGGCCTCAAGTCATGCTATCCTTTATCACCCTTACCGGTACCAAAGGGGTTTTGATTTATGGATGTCAGCCTAGTGTAGAAAAGCTTTATACCGTAGTGTGCATGTACATCACATACAAAAAGGTTTCTACACTACAGAAATTTGAGGAATCAGAAGTCGTTCAGTCCCGGAAATGAAAGGACTACATGAATGATTGTTCTCTGAAATAACGGAAAAAATCCAAAAGAGGATTGACGCTATAGTGATAACATGGTGTTTTATCCCATAATTATAGTTGTTTTAAAGGTAGTTATTCTCCACAGTACTGTGATGTGATTAATCTAGTTTTATGCCGACATATCTATTGTTTTTCACAATGTTGCTTTTAATTGTGCTATAGTCGGAGTAGAAAATTCCTATTCCATATGCATGATTTCCAGTGATTGTGTAGTTAAAAGCACATACCCCATATGTACTCGTTCCGCTTCCATTAATCATAAAACCAGCACCATCCAGTATCACATCGCTGGCAGTAATATTTATACAGCCGGCGACACTGCCGTTTGTTATGCTTGTGTTAAGAACATAAACACTTGCTGAACCAATTACCTGACAGGAACTTACGATATTTTAGGCAGAAAGCCCACGACTTTAGTCGTGGGAGTATGTCAGATCAGTCACTCCACTAACCGCGGCGACCAAGAGTAAAAATCCAGAGACAAAACCAATGAAGGTTGAGAATTTGCTCTCATTTCCTCTAATTTACATTTCCTCTTTAGTTAGCTATAGAGTGACTATTTTGTTTTTAAATAATATATAAACATAGTCTCAATAGTACACATATATTTTCACAACTGTATACAAACAATACTAGATTTTACTCTTTCCCTGTAATATCATAATACACCTTCATGAAATAACTTTAGATGTTATTAAACCCTCTATCGGAGATGAAAAGCATAGCTTTGCTCAGTTCAGGCCTTGATAGTGTTGTAGCAACAACCAGAGCAAATAATGAAGGTAGAGTTGAGCTCGCTCTAACCTTTGATTATGGTCAGAGGGCTGCTGTACAGGAGATATTCCATGCCTCCAAAGTATGTGAAATACTTGGCATAAAGCACAGAGTTATAAAGATTCCATGGCTCAGTGAGATATCAAAATCTGCTCTTACAGATTTAAATTCGGAAATACCCGAACCTGCAGACAGAGAACTTGACATAAAAGAAATCACTGAAGAAACAGCAAAGCAGGTATGGGTGCCCAACAGAAACGGAGTTTTTATAAATATTGCTGCAAGCTTTGCAGAGGCCATTGAGGCAGATGCAATAATCGTCGGTTTTGATACGGAAGAAGCAGTTACATTTCCTGACAACTCAAGAAGCTATGTTGAGGCTGTGAATACTGCTTTAAGCTTCTCCACCCTGAATAAAGTAAAGGTTACAGCACCGGTTATAAATCTCAATAAGAGTGAGATAGTTGCTCTTGGCCTTGAAATTAATGCACCTCTGGAATGGAGCTGGAGCTGCTACTATGGGTCAGAGAATCCATGTATGAAATGTGAGAGTTGTAGGCGCAGAGAAAGAGCATTCAGGAGTATTGGGTTTAAAGACCCTCTTAAAAAGAGGCTGGGAATATGAAGGTACACATAGCTGAAAATAGAAAGAGTTACTCCGGCACCGAAATATCCTCTCTTTGGGCTTATAGAGAATTTGATATAAAAGAAGACAGTATAGTTGCCTTCCGCAGTCCCTGCAGAATTGAATTTGAACATATGATTGACCTAGAGGATAAAAAGGCCGAAGCTGAAATTCTTTCCGAAGATATGCTTCACTTTATAGTAGAGCACTTCGATATTGTAAATCTAAAGTTAATATACACAAGACAGCGCCTTCTTGCAGCACTGACAGGAGAAATTCTTGAAGAACTCTCCATGAAGCAAATCACAAGAAAGGGAGATGACCTCTACCATAATAATAAAAAGCTGAGTATAAGTATAGCAAGCCTCTCATCTGTAAGTGCCAAAATTCATTTTGGAATAAATGTATCAAACAGGAGTTATGGAAGCCTTGAAGACCTTGCCATAGCTGATAAGGCAGATAAGCTTCTCAAAACTATAGCAGGGAGATATGCAGGTGAGATTGAAGATATAGAAGATGACCTGAGAAAGACTCTTCCACTGGATGTGATACTCTGAAAGCAAAGCTCAGAGAGATTTTCTGTTCTGTTCAGGGTGAAGGTCCCCTTCTGGGAGTGCGTCAGGTTTTCATAAGATTTGATGCCTGTAATATTGCCTGCGAGTACTGTGATACCGGAGCAGATTTCGAAAATTGCAGAGTTGAAAAAACACCTGGAAAAGGTGACTTCTATTATATTGAAAATCCCATCAGTTATGAACAGACTGAAAAAGTTGCTAAAAGCTTTGGCAGAGTCCATTCCTACTCCTTCACAGGAGGTGAACCTCTTATCAATGCAAAATTTATAAAAGAGTTAAGTCTTAAACCTCTCTACCTTGAAACAAATATGACTATGCCAGAGGAGGCAGAAATAATAAAAAACAAAGTAAAATTTGTGGCAGGAGACTTCAAACTCAGTTTTGCAATTAATAATGAGAATTATGAGGATATAAAAGAAGCAACTATAAGAAGTTTCAAAATTTTAAGAAACTCAAAGACTAGATACACCTTTGCCAAGATAGTTGTAAGCAGAAAAATTGACAAAGATGAAATTTATAATAACTTGGAATCAATAAGAAATTATATCTCCCATGCTGTTATTCAGCCAGTAACTCCTCTGGAAAAAGCACCTGCAAGAGGAGAGCTTCTAAATCTCCAGAAGGAACTTTCAGAAATTGTTGAGGTCAGGATTATTCCTCAAACCCATAAACTTCTCAATTTTTTATGACAGACATCGCAGAAAACCAAAGACTTTAGTCGTTGGATGAATGCGATAATATAACTAAATATCTCTAATTAAGTATCTCTAACTAATTGTAAATTATATAATGAATCTTAAATTCCAATATAATGATAAAAACAAACATAAAATTTATATACTTCTAAAAACAATGGTGATATTATGTATAACGGATGTGTGATGCTGAAGGGTTACAAATACAGGCTGTATCCAAATAAAGACCAGAAAGAGAGATTAGTAGAGACGCTGGATACCTGCAGGCATTTGTATAACACCTCTCTTGGGAGTAGGAAACTACAGGCAGAACTGTATCAACTGCCTATAAAAAAGCAGTGGATTACAGTAAAGACCCAGAGTAAAACATTACCTATGCAGAAAAAAAATAATAAACATTTACCTCTTGTTCATAGCCAGATATTGCAGGACGTTTTAAGAAGAGTTAATAAGTCATTTGATAACTTTTTTAGACACCTTAAAAATCATGAATCACCTGGATATCCACGCTTTAAGGGATATAATAGGTATAATAGTTTTACCTATCCACAGGCAGGTTTTGAAATAATAGGTAGTAAATTACATTTATCTAAAATTGCTGATATTAATATTAAGCTTCATAGAAATATGATAGGAAAAATTAAAACCTGCACAATAAAAAGAGACATAGATGCTTGGTATGCTTGTTTTTCTGTTGAAATAACTGATTCCTTACCAGAAAAAATTATTATAAAACCAGCAGTATGGATTGATGTAGGTATAAATCCTTTAGTTACATTAAGTAATAAACACAAAGAAGAGCCACCAAAATATTTATTACAATCAGAACACAAACTGGCTAAAGAACAGCGAAAATTATCACGAAAACAGATAGGCTCACATAATAGAAACAAGCAGAGGATTAAAGTGGCTAAGATTCACAGACATATCAAACAGCAGAGAGCAGATTTTCATCAAAAACTTAGCAAAAAGCTTGTGGAGAAATATGATTTTATAGCATTTGAGGATTTAAAGATAAAAAATATGATGAAAAATCATCATTTAGCTAAATCTATATCAGATGTGTCATGGAATATGTTGCAATCGTTCACTGCGTACAAGGCAGAATGTGCTGGTAAAGTAGTAACCTTTGTAAATCCTAAAAACACGTCTCAAGAATGTAGCAGGTATGGTAAAATAGTCAAGAAAAACCTCAATATTAAAATACATCACTGCCCTTACTGTGGGTTGGTTCTTGATAGACACGTTAATGCTGCAATAAATATATTATATAGAGGATTGAAAAAAGTAAGGTTGGGATACACCGATTTTATGCCTGTTCGAGGTCTAGCACAAGATAGACCTATGATTCAGGAAGCCAACGACTTTAGTCGTGGGTAGTTCACGAGGTGAAATAATGCGATTAGGTGTAGTTGAATATTTTGATTCTGCCCATTATCTTCCCCAACACGATTCCTGTGGTAGAATGCATGGGCATACATATAAAGTAGAGGTTGTAATAGAGGGGGAGAAAAAAGAAGATAAAATGATAATGGATTTCCATGAGGTGAAGATGAAGGTAAGAACTGTTATTGCAGAGCTTGACCACAGGTCAATAAATGAAATTCTCGACTACCCTAGTGCAGAGAATATAACCGAGTATATTTTCAGAAAGCTGAAGAAGGAGTTTGATTATCCTCTAAGGGTAAGAGTATGGGAAGGAAAGGGTAAATGGATAGAGATTTCTGAGTACTGATGAAAGTCAAATTCCTGTGCTGTGCTCTATAAATTTGACATCAAACCCGAACTTTCTTTTTATATGTTCTCCCAGAGCCTTAACGCCATGCCTTTCCGTAGCATAGTGCCCTGCAAAGATAATATTTACTCCAAGCTCTTCTGCCAGAGTGTATGCAGAGTGGGAAGCTTCACCTGTTATCAGAGTGTCAAAACCGGTTTCTTCAGCCTCATAGAGTGCCTGCCATCCAGCCCCTGAGAGAACAGCAACTTTCTTAACTCTGCCGCCAAAGTCAAGCAATCTGCACTCAGTAAATAGCTTATCCTCAACCCTGGCAGTAAATTTCTTCAGAGGCTCCTCATGTTCTAGTTCCCCCCAGAAACCCAGAGGAATGCCTTTATATTTTCCGGCACCACCTTTAATCTTAATTTTTAAAAGTTTCATAATCTGAGCATTATTTCCCAGCTCAGGGTGGGCATCAAGAGGTAAATGTGCAGCATAGAGTGAGATATTACTGTCAAATAGGAGCTTCAGTCTTTCCTTCAGGTTTCCCCTTATAGTTTTTATATCTCCCCAGAATAAACCGTGGTGTACAATAATAATATCAGAGTTCAGGTTAACAGCTTCTCTGAAAACTGCAGCGCAGGCATCAACTGCAAGAGCAACTCTCTTAACCTCAGTCCTGCCATCAAATTCCAGACCATTTGAACAATAATCCTGAAACTCATCAACTCTTAAAAGCTCATTGAGATATCTGCTCAGTTCTCCAGAAATCATATCTCTTTCGAAATCCTCTTGGCAATCGCTTTCATCTTTTCATCATCCAGCTCAACCCTGCCTGCTTCGAATTTCACATCATCGTCGCCGTATCTAGGCACCACATGCATATGAAGGTGCATGACAAGTTGTCCTGCCAACTTACCTTCATTGATAAAATAGTTGAAGCCCTCTGGTTTAAGAGCCTTCTTCATAGCCCCTGCAACCGTCACAGAACTCTCTGCAATCTTTGAGGCAATATCGATGCTGCTATCACTGAAGCTCTCGATATGCGCCTTGGACACAACAAGAGTATGCCCTTCTGTCATGGGATTTATATCAAGAAAAGCTATAATGTGTCTGTTCTCATAAACTATATGGCAGGGAATTTCTCCCATAACTATCCTGCAAAATATACAGTCCTGCATCTACCTTAGCTCCCTGGCAGCCTTAAGGAGATTCGGGCGTTTCATTAAAACCTTTGTAAGTTTTCCGAGATTCTCTCCATTGGCAAAAGCAACAACATCCTCTCCCGTAAGCTCGCCACTAAGGTAGTTGAGGTCGCTGTCTTTGAGCAGTTCTATTGCTTTTCTAAGCTTGTAAATTCTGTGGAGGATTTCACCCCTTATATCTCTCCACTCCTTCTCATAGGCTGATAGCCTTGCTTTGGAAACATCACCCTTTTCAATTGCATCCACAGCCACTTTTGCAGCTATCCTTCCTGCAAAACTTGCTTCGAAAATGCCACCACCGTGAATAGCATTAACCTGATGGGCAGAATCTCCTACAAGCATTAAACCATTTCCAACGAGCGTATCAATAGGGTCACCTACAGGCACGCCTCCGGCATTAACTTCGATTATTGCACCTTCATTTAAAGTTTCGTTTTTAGCTATCCATTTATCAAGGTAATGTTTTGCACTTTTCTTTCCTACATTGCCACCTATGCCTATTCCCACATTTGCGACTTTTTCACCCTTGGGAAATACCCAGATATAACCCCTCGGTGCAATATCATTTCCAAAGTACAGGTTAAGCATGTCTGGTTCATCAAGGTCAACCACCATCTCATACTGAAAGGCAGAATCTATATCCACGAGCTTCTGAGTTGAATTTATTCCATACCATCTTGCAACCTTACTTTCAACACCATCTGCACCCACAACAACCTTGGCATCAACCTCAAATATTTCCCCCATTCTATTAACCTCAACACCCTTAACATAACCACCCTCAACTTTCAGACCAGTTACCTCTACCCTTGTATAAATATCAGCTCCAGCCTTGGCTGCCTCTACGGCAAGATACTTATCAAACATCTTTCGCTCAATAACCCAGCCAACCTGCTCCTTATATCTCGCAGTAACCTTCTTACCGTTAGGAGCTATCACATTGGCACCCCATATATCATTTATGCACCATCTCTGAGAAGTCTCAAAGCCGAGAATTCTAGGGCCATTAATACTTAAACCCTCTCCGCAGCGTTTTGGAGCTCCTATTTCCTGCCTCTTTTCAAGAACAAGAACATCAGCCCCAGCCTCTGCCGCAGCTTTTGCTGTATTACTCCCACCAGGACCTGCACCAACTACTACAATGTCATATCTGTCCTTCATCTTCATACCTCCACTATAGCCCCAACAGGACAGAACTTTGTGCAGGTTCCGCAGTCTGTGCACGTTTCAGTATCAACAACAACTTCATAACCTTTATCAAGATTCAGGGCAAGGAAAGGGCATACTCCAATACACCCTCCACAGCCCAGACATATATTGTAAAGAACTTTCCTTGGCATAATTCCACCTTTTCTTTGTTTACTTCTACTTACTTATTAATATTTTTTGTGTGCATTTATAAAAACATCTCACCGATATACTTCCACAACTAAAGTCGTGAGCTTTCTGCGACTTCATTCGTAAAATTTTCTATAAATTTCTCTTGCGAGAATCCTTGCAACTCTCAGAGGTTCAGGCACAGAGCCCTGAAGTGTAAATCTGTTAAGAATATGCACTGCTTCGTGTCTATTCATGCCCGAATACCTTACAAACACATTTTTTCCTGTTTTCAATATAATCTCCTCTCTATTACCAAGCCTTCTGTAGGCTTCAATTCTTCTCTTTGCATTCTTCTGTTCTCTGAGATACCTATCAAGACCAAGACTTTCTTCATAGGTAACACATATAACAGGAAGCTCAAGGCTGGAATATAGCACACCCATATCTATAATATTGAACATACTTATCACACAGCCATTTAGCATTATTATATTGATGTCCCTCCTTCCAAGAGAACTGAAAATTTGAATTACCGCCTCAGTTGCATCAAAACCCCCGATAGTAGTATCAGAGAAAGCAAATCCATCTATTATCAAATCACTCCTCATTACCACTCCAGCAAGAGAAGCTCTCCCTTTTTTTCCCTTGGTAAAACTCTCGGCTATTCCAAGTGCTCTCAGACCTTTCTTGAAATAATTTAGTGGCATTATAATTATCTATATGGCTATTCACACTAATTAATATTTTCACTATTAAGGTATTACGATATTTTAGGCAGAAAGCCCACGACTTTAGAGGCTGTCCCGTAATCGAAAATACTACAAGAAATAAGCTAAATTTATCCTTTATTGTCTAAAATAAGCAGTCTTTATATTACTGACAGTAATTGTCGGACAGCCTCTTTAGTCGTGGGAGTATGTCAGCTGTATTAATTAATTGGGACATATTTTCTCTGTATTTAATAGTGTGATTTCAGAAATATCTAGCAAAAGAATTAACATGCTCTATGCCATTTTGGATATTGTTAAGGGTAATCATCTGGTATGCCACGAAGCTGAGTTTACTGTAAAGTTCCTTTGAACCATTGGGTGTCCCTTTCAAATTGAACTTCATAGTGTCTTTGATATAATCGTTAATCCTTTCGCATTCGCTTCTTTCACTGCAGATTGTTTTTGCCTCTTTAAACGTTCTATTCTTCATGCTGGTTGCTGCTGAATTCAGTGGCATTGCCATGATAACTGTAATTGCTAGCTTTGAGGGAATATTCTGTGGTTTCTCAGCCATTTATGCTGCTCTTGCACTGCTTACCAATGAGAGATATGGAAGAGAGCTTGCACCTCTCTGACTAGTCAAACAATAAACTTTTCTGCATTGAGCATACTTATATATCTAAAAATAAAGAGTAGAATCATGCTCATAAAAAACTGTAAAATTTTTTCACCTAGCGGTTTCACAGAGGGTGACATATTATTTGAAGGAGAAAAAATAATTAAAGTTGGAAGGAATCTGAAAAGCAGGGGTGAGACCGTTCTGAATGTCAGGGGAAAACCGGTTATTCCCGGTCTGGTTGATGTTCATGTGCATCTTCGTGACTTTACCCAGAAATATAAGGAAACTATACATTCCGGTACAGAGGCAGCTCTTGCAGGTGGAATAACAGCCGTAATGGATATGCCCAATACAAAGCCAGCTATTATATCTGATAGGATGATAGAAAGAAGGCTTAACCTTCTGAAAAGGAAAGCTCTCTGTGATTTTGCAGTCTACTATGGAATTACTGAAAGGAATGTAAAGGAAAGACTGAGCAAGATTTATCTTGATGGTACTCTTGGCGAAGTCAGTCCAGGTCTTCTTGAAGAAACAGTAATAAAAGCTGAGTTACTGGCAGTGCATGCTGAAGATATGGAAATTATAAAGAAAAATAGAGAAAAGTACAGAGAGCACTTCAGGATAAGGTCTTCAGAGGCTGAGATTGAAGCTGTTAAGAAGGTTTCTCTTATTGCGCAGAGACATAACAAGAAGGTACACATCTGCCACATCTCCACTCAGGATTCTCTAGAGTTTCTAAATAATAATATAACTTCAGAAGTAACGCCCCATCACCTGTTTCTTAATAAAAAGCATCTAGATCGTCTGGGAAGTATATGCAAGACAAATCCTCCCCTCAGAACCTCTAGGGATAATGATGCACTGTGGAGAGCTTTAAAATCAGGTAAAATTGATATGATTGCCAGTGACCATGCTCCTCACAGTACAGAAGAGAAGATGGGAGAAAATCCTCCTTCTGGTGTACCTGGTCTTGAGGTAACTCTGAAGCTCCTTCTAACAATGGTGAATAAAAGATTTATCTCACTCAGTGATGTAGTAAGGTGGTGCGCCTATACACCCTCCAGAATATTTAATCTAAGAAATAAAGGTTCTATAAAATCAGGCAAACATGCTGACCTGTTAATCCTTGATATGAAAAAAGAAGGAAAAATCAAACCAGAAGATTTCTACTCAAAAGCAAAGTATTCACCCTTTGAAGGCTTCAGTTACAGAGGTAATATTGAAAGAGTTATACTTCGCGGCAGTGTGGTTTTCGAAGAAGATGAGGTTTTAACCAGCTCTGGTTATGGTAAACCTTTAAAATAACTGATATTCAGTTCACCTTCCACTTTTCATCGAGAAAAGCACCTATTCTTGAAGAGTCAAGAGGACCAACAATAACTTCCCAGCCTGTCAGGTCTTCAATTTCACCACTGATTCTTGCTGCCATGCCGGGAATAATTATCTTTCTATGTTTAACCTTTTCACCAAGATTACTTTCTTCAATTGTCTCCTTTATAAGATTGCCTGTTAATCTTGTACCTGCCATGGCAGGTTCAACAGCTAAACCCTCTGTATTCACCACAAGCAGGTAGCAGTCCTTCTTGGTTGACTCTATATCGGATGCTACAGTATAGTAAGTAAGTGCGAAGTTGGTCGTCAGAAGTACAGGTGAATTCTCATCTGGTTTGCCAATGTTGTAAACACCGGCATCCACCTGAATTGGCATTCTCGGGTCTGTGTAGATATTCTGCCTCAGAGTTAGAAGAGGTAGAAGAGAAAACATCTCAAGACTGTGGAGAACCATTATATCTGAAAAACGAAGTAGAAGGGTTGAGGCAAGAATGGTTTCATCGATAGCAGCTTTAACCTCATCCTCATTATTCATCCATGCAACCATGGGAAGGCTGAGTATGGGATAGCCAAAGAGCTTGTTGTTATTTTCAATGGCAAGACGCCTTATCATTGCCATATTTTCAAGGGTTACACCATGCTTATCTCCCATAGGAAAGGTGCCTATATCCAGAACAATGTCCTCAATACCTTTTGAGTTTAGGTTCTGAACAAGGTTGCCAAGTGCCTCTATGTCATCTGGCGCAGAAGCTACAACCGGGCATTCATGCTTAATAGCAATCTCAGCAACATCCTCCCAGTTATCTATGGTTGCAGCAAAGAGCAGGGCTCTCTTACCGGCAGCAATCTCTGCCCCCATTTCAAGATTCTCAAGGTTGTAAGAGCATATCATCACAGGCATATCAGAATTCTCAATTACAGTTACAACAGCTTCTCCAAATTTAGCAGGGTCACCACTCTTATCTCTTATAACTATTCCATCAAGTGTAAGCTCCTGCCCCACACGTTCAATCTTGAAGTTGGAGATTCTTGTCATTTTCTCTGTAATTTCATCAAAGGGTATATCGTCGGAGATATCAATAAATAAGGCACTTTGGTTGAAGAAAGTAAGTTCATGCCTATACATCACCTCTTCGCCGCCTATGGAACATGCTCTTTCTCCTGTGCCTAAAGTTATTTCTTTTATCGGTGGAGTAACAATCTCAATAAGTTTTCTTTTCTTTTCTGCAAACTTCTCATCTTTCATCAAGGGTTCGCAGTCTTCATAAGTCTTATTTCTCTCAATGAGCTGACTGGCAAAAGCCATACAGGACTCAACACCACACTTTTTACAGTTTATTCCAGGAAGACACTTGTATATCTCCAGAGGGGAAACCTTTGCCATCTTTGCACCTCACATGAATTCAATTGCTTTATTTGAACAGGAATCGACACATACACTGCATGGTCTTGATGAGGACCCTTCCTCTTCAAACCGTCTGCATAATTTTATATTGTTTATTTTGAGTATGCCATCATCAACTACCATTATTGTCTCAGCTTTTGCAGGACCCTTGCCTCCGCTTGTTTCAAGGCTGAGTGATACATTCACGGGGCAGGCTACAACGCAGGTTCCACAGCCGGAGCACTTTTCATCATGCACCACGAGATTTGTAGGGGTTGCAGACATAAGCTTTTTTATATTTTCTTTTATAGCCAGCTTCTGGCGTATATACTTTGCTTCATTCAGAGTAGGACATTCGTCGATAAAAGCTTTCTGATTAACTATTTTAACTGCAAAAGCCATACATGTATTGTGCCCGCATTTCTTACAGTTTGTTTTTGGCAGATGTCTATAAATGTCCATTGGTGTAATTTCATCTGTCATAATCAAACCTTCAACCAGTCTTCGTATACAATTTCCCTACTTTTTATATCGTTGAAAATGGAATCCCTTATAGTTTTTACAGCAGCAACAGCATTGGGATGAAGCATCATCATTATATCTCCTCCCGCAAGAAGCACAGAAAGAGCATTTACTGTTTCCCAGAGTGGACCCCTGTATTCTCTTGGACCCCACTGTGGTACATTCATCCATGCCTCTCTGGCAGCCCATGCATTTGTCACACCGCAGCTTACAGGGTTTGCCAGTTCTTTATCACCCATGATACCATTAATCTTAATCCTTTGAATCATTGTATAGGTATATTCTAGACCATAACCAAGGGCAGCAGTAGTTGGGTCCTGAATCATTCTATCCCTAGGCAGACCTTCTTCAAGAAGAAGTTTATTGAGTGTTTTCTGGTCATTTATATCAAGAGAAACCCAGCTGAGTACATTGTGTCTGTGTTTAACTGCTGCATCAACAATACGCTTGTGGTCAAGGTCAAGATTTGCTGAAGCAAACATACACATTTCACCTTCAGCCATAGCAGCCACTTTTTCAAATAACACGGGATCCTTCTGTGGATTACCTGAACCACCTACGACGATAGGGACGTCAACAGCCTGAAGTACCTCCTCAACAGTTTTAACTGCCTCACTGGGAGAGGTATCTTTCACCTTTGGGTCAGTTGATACCAAATGAATCGTGACAACGTCTGCTCCACGCTTCACAGCTTTCTTTGCCCACTCGCCAGGTGAATCCCATACCTCGCTCCAAGCCTGTCTAAGTGCCTTTGGAAACTGAGGTTGGGATATATCAAAGACGTCAAAGCTAACAACAGGTTTGTTCATCCAGCCGCCTTCAAAGTAATATAAACTTTTCTGTCCTCCTATTTTCACCTCCTTGCCTCTTGTTCCACCATGTGCTCTTGTTGCACCCAAAGTTATCTCAGCTATCTCTCCCCTGTACTCGTTTATTGGTAGGTCTAACCTGTATGGTTCTTTATGTTCCTCAATCTTTTCAATAGCCTGAGCCTGTGCAATTTGATGCTGCAGAACTGGCATCATGACAGCCTGCTTTGCTTCGATAATGAATTCTTCCACATCCATCTTCACATTTTCCAGTTCTATGCTGTCAATATCTACAAGACTTCTGATAATTTCATCAAGATTAAGCTTTGTCATAATTATTCTACCCCAGTTCAAGTCTGTTAGCTATACCCTTGATAGCTCTATAGGCTTTAGATTCTTCTGGAAGTTCAGTAAGGGGTTTTCCTTCAACATCAAACCCTCTAATAAGTTCGTCTTCAGGTACAATTCCAGCCACTTCAAGCCCTATCTCATTCACATAATTCTTAATCTTATCCTCAATTTCAGGTGTTACTCTATTTATAATGACATTGAGGCGTGAAAACTTTATCTTCAGCTCACCTGCAAGTTCTTTGATTCTTGCCGCTGTGGTTACGCCCCGTTTTGATGTATCAGTTACAATAAGCATTATATCAACATTCTGGGTTGTTCTCCTCGAGAGATGTTCCAGCCCAGCCTCAGTATCAATTATAACAATATCATAATTCTTTGCTATGGTGTCAATTATCTCTCTTAGCACATTATTTGCTGCGCAGTAGCACCCTGCACCCTCTGGTCTGCCCATACTAAGCAAATCAAATTCATCGGTTTCTACGAGAGCCCTCATTGCTTCATACTCAAGTTTCTGCTGCCAGCTCGTCCCTACCGGTAGTTTGTCTCTCTCTCCGAGAAGTTCTTCCCTGATATCGCCTATGTTTTTCTCGACTTCAACGCCCAGAGCGTCAGGAAGGTTTGAGTCAGGGTCACTGTCTATTGCCAGTATATCGTATTTCCCCTTCTCTGCCATGGCTCTTATAAGCAGTGCAGATACCATAGTTTTTCCTGTACCGCCTTTGCCAGAAACTGCGATTATCATTTCTTCTCTTTCCTCTTTATTATTATCTTTTCAGCGTATATCTTCGCATTCTTGAAGATGATTGTGAACCCTCCACCGGGAACTCCCACTGGCATTCCCTGAAATGCTGTGGCTGGCATGGATATCTCAGGAACAGTTGCCACAGGTGCTTCGGCTTTCTCTGCTCCTTCTTCCTGCTCTTCTTCTTCTACAAGTCTTTCCAGAACAGGATGCTGTTTTTCCTTTAGAAAACTCTGCAAACCCTCAAGCTCAGTTGCATCGGTCTCCGTTGCTATCTTGTCGTATATCTCTATGGGTATAACTTCTTTTACTCTATCCCTAAGGTCTGATGGCATCCAAACAATGCGTTCCCAGCCCCCGTCTGCCTGTAAAAACTTTGTTGAGCGAAGGTAGGCTATACCTATACCAAGGAAACCCTGGCTCTGAACACCTCCACCAACCTGACCTGCCATAGTTGAGAAGGGTATACCAAAGGGGGTAACACCGTGAAAGTCTCTATTTACTATTCCTATGCCGTCAACCTCCGGAATATAAAAAGCAATTGCCTCGAAGCAACCACAGGATGTGTGTGGATAATCGAAAATACTGTGCAGGTACACTCTATCCACTGTACCATTACTCTTATCCTTGACGACCTCGTTTATTCCAGAAAATTCGCCTTTTAGAGAGTCTATCACTTCTCCCTTTGGTATTTCAAAAATTGGCCCATTCGGATCAACTTTCGCTGCAGCTCTCCCTTCAAACCATGATATTGCACCACATCCAGATGTCCTGCTTGGAGTTATGGCACATACGTGGGTGGGGGCGAAGCTCTGACAGAGAAGACAGCCATAGAAAACATCAACATCTTCATCCCTCAGGGCCGCTGCTTTATTATCTCTCCTCTCATAAACTTTCCTTGCTCTTACAATGTGCTCGTCTACAGCCTTCTCATCAGTATAGTATGTAATCTGCATCTTTTTGATAACGTCAAATTCACTCTTGTAGAGATTTATCAGAGCCTTGCCGATATGCTCAAGTTTTAATCCCTTTCTGGCACCGTCTTTGCTAACCCTGCACCATATTATATCACGAGAGTTAAGATGCATAAAGCCCTGAACATAATTGCTGAAGTCATGGATTCTCCTCTCAAAAACACCTTCAAGGTCTTCTTCAAGAGTTTCTCCTGAAACCTTGATGAATACCCCAAAAGGACTCTTCGAACCTTCTTTCATGTCAGGTATATCTGGACCTATGACCTCTATCTTCTCATCCTCAACTTCTTCGGGTGGTACAACTATAAGAAGTTCAGCTCCCTTACTCTTTGGTCCTGCAAGGTCAACATACATATTTGATTTTCTTATCCTTTCGCCTTCATATATAAGCCCAATATCTACAGGTAGGTCTTCCATAAACCCGCACCTCTCTTAATTATTCATGATTTTTCATGACAGATATAATTCTTGTAAAGCCTCTCTAAACTTTGTTATTTAGCCACATAAAACTTTTCAGTGTTATTTGGGTTTGACTGACATAAATTGATGTGGAGGTTTACCTCCACAGGTTGAAAAGCATATCACCTGTGAGAAAGCTTATCATAGGCTATTTCCAATCTTCCCTGTTTACTATGCCATTTATTTCTACCTCTCCATTTTATTGCTAATTTAAAGGGTAGTTCTAATATATCACCTCTCAATTTATAACAATTAATTTCTGATTATAATTCTTACATCTCGCTCTCCTGTTTTTCTGTCTTTCCAGTAGCCTGGTACTCCATTTTTTTGATATTTTTAGATGGTTTACCCTGTTTCTTACGCTTTAACATAAGGAAAAAAGATTTCCAGGCTTCATTGTTTTTTATTATTTGTTGTGCTGTTGCAGAGCCTACTATTCCAGCGTATTTAAAATATAATTCATCAGTATTCCAATCTATTTTTCCACTAAAGAAACTCTGTCTCCTCTTATAATCGACTTCGTTGTACATCTTTGAGCAGTTGTCAGCTAACTTAAATAGCCTTGATTCATAATCCTATGTTGGTTTTAGGTTGAAAGTATTAGTCCTTTTCATTTTCTTATATATAATTACTTTTGTTAACATATATAAAACTCAGATAAAGATAAACATAAACATAATTATAGGTATTCATCCCACGACTAAAGTCGTGGGCTTTCTGCCTAAAATATCGTAAGAAGTGGATAAAAAAGATTGTGAAAAGATAAAGGAAGGTGAGGAACAGTGCCACCATATAGGAAATATAGATGGATTTTGGGTTCACTTCTCCCAGCTTGGATGATGGGTTATGCTATTTCAACAAGATACACAAAACGAATATTTGGAGAAATAGTAGGTATGATAACCATTGGCTTTATTGGGTCTTTTGTTATTGGTCATGTATTTGTATTTATTGGTGTGTCAGGACGACTATTTGCCCCTGTATTTACTGTTATCTGCTGGATGATAATCTTTATACGTTGGAAGCAAATACCAGCAGAATTAAAGAGTTCCAAATGGTGAAAATGATATGCTAAAATCTAACCATTATGAGATTGAAAGAAGACAGCAGGGATTTCTGTGGTTTGATTTATAATACGCCAAGTCATGATAAACTCAGCGATTTCAAGCGTGAAACACCTGCCCGTGTGTGGCGCAAGATATTCTATACCCTGGATGCCATGTTGGATGAAAAGGGCTACTTCTACGGTAGTGACCACAGCATAGATGGGACTATAATCGAGTTGGATAAGAAAGTAGTATCAGGAAGCTGGGGCGCTACCAGCGATGATAAAAAATTCTAGGGTCTGTGGCTTTTGACCAGCAACTCTACCACAAGAGAACTGGTAAGGGATTTTGAAGTGGACGAAGCTAGAGTAGGCCAGATTAAGCCTGGATTGAAGCTCTTAGATAAGCTCGCTAATCGTGATTTATATGGCATAGATATAAGCGCTGATGGTATATTTTACACCAGAGAGTTCAGACGGAAGATTGTAAAGCTAAACAAGGTCCCTATTGTCCCCTACAATCCAAGAAAGAGCAAAATCAAGAAAGCTGAGGAGCTGCCAGATGACAACTGGAGACTGGAGTACACACCTTTTCTCAAGGATGGTAAAGAGTTCAACAAGAGATACAGACCGAGAACAGCTTCGGAACGGGAAAACTCACGAATCAAACTTTTGACTCTGGTGGGAAGCTTGAAGGAGAAGACAAAAAGTACTCCCCATATGACCAAGAACACTGTTAATAGTCGGGTGGTGATAGGTTTGATATCACTGCAGTGTTCTGCCCTGGCACAGTATACCATCGAGTGCAGGATGACGCTATACACCCAGATGACACTGAAAGCCTTGGCGTAATATCTCTTGACGGAACATTCAAGAGAAAGGTACCCCGTAGGGGAATCCGTGAGACAACCAGAGAGATATTCGAGTATGGTAACGGGCTACTTGCACATTATATGCTAAAGGATGTTGAGGAGATTCTTAGCAGGTCACACCTTATTCTACAGAACTCGTCACGTATGCTGTAATAAAAGCGATAGACCCTAAGCCGATAAGGTTGCTCTCTTCCCGGTGGGAGAAGCTCTACCTCTCAAAGGAGATGGATGTGAGCCTCTCCCCAAAGAATATATCCTCTGTGCTGAGCCGTGTCGGAGCGGAGACCAGCTTCTGGTATGAACTGTTTTCCAAGCTTACGGACGAAAGCGACATCATCCTATATGACCTGACTGCAGTCCTTACATACTCTGAGACCATAAAGACCGCTGAGAAAGGCCGGAATAGAGACCATAGCTATTTAAATCAGATAGGCGTGG
>VAOW01020488.1_pt1 | contig 29618 bp, 32 predicted proteins | sample 3393921 | NCBI WGS metagenome assembly VAOW01 (sample SAMN08290428, study PRJNA428436) | hydrothermal vent metagenome | isolation source: Deep-sea hydrothermal vent chimney | place: Indian Ocean: Southwest Indian Ridge | depth 2742 m m | reverse complement strand
TTATTTGTAACGAATATAGTAGTTATACATGCCGAAAATCACTATATTTGGTATCAAAAACATGATATTGACGTTTGGTGGAGTGTAGTTTGAACCTATGGATAAATCTGGGGTAAAAACCATATATTTCCAGCTTATGTCAAATTGATTTTTCGAATAAGTTAGCGGAGCAAAGTGTCAAAGTTATGGTGGGGACGATTGAAAAGTTCAAGATAAAGGAAGAGGAACAGTCCAGGTAAAAGAAAGGTAGCTGGTCATATAACACTATTTTAGGTTAGATGAAGATTGAAGGCCGCTGAAAAGATAAACAGAGCTTTTTTCTATTCCTCCCTTCCCTACTCATATCAACTTTTCAAATTTTAAAATGTCTTCTTTCTTTCCTGCCACCAGCAGATTCATTCCCTCTCTCAGAGTTGTCGAGACTGTAAATCCAACAGGTTTGTCGTCTTCGTCCAATACAGTTATAATCGTACAGCCTGTTTTTTTCCTTATGTCCAGTTCACCAATAGAAATTCCCCTTATTTTACTATTCTCTGTAACAGTAAATTTTTCAATATTTATGCCGCTATAACTTAATTTAACATCTTTACCTATCTCTACACCCTTAAGCAGAGACATGGCAAGAGTTTGAGCTGAAATCGAAGAGAGAGGAGCAACATAGTCGGCACCTGCTCTATATATCTTTCCAAGACTGTATGTGCTGTTAGCTCTTGCAATCACTGTAACATCTGGATACATATTTTTAATAATTAAAGTACAAAATATAACATCTCTATCTTCTGGAAGGGCTATAATAACAGTGTCATTGCTATTCAGCGAGAGACTCTTCCAGATTTTCTCCTCCAGTACATCACCCTTCACAAGAAACATACCATCAGTTTTCTGAACAATATCAGATAATTTAACCTCTCTTTCTGGAGATACCACGACCTCCTCTCTTAAGAATTTGAATTTTCTGTCTATAACATAAACTTCACTGAAATGTTTTAAAATTATTCTGGCTGCTGATTCACCGGTATCACCAAAACCAGCTATAATAAATTTTCTCATCATCCCACCGCCATATTCAAAAGCTTTTTTAACTGTCTTTTACTTCCAACAGCAAGAAGCACAGAGTTGCTCTTCATAAACTCATCAAAAGATGGATTGAATATAAACTCGCCATCCTTCCAGAGTCCTAGAACAGTGCATCCTGTCCTGTTTCTTATTCTGCTTTCTCCCAGGGTTCTGCCAACCAGTTTGCTTCTGCTGGTAAGAAAAATTTCTGCAACATCTATGTCTTTAACAATCTCTATAGCAGAGGTTATTTCATGCCTCACAGCATCGAGGGCTATTCTTGCCATGTGTATTCCAAGGACACCTTTTATAGAAAGCACCTTCGTTGCTCCGGCATATACAAGGAATTTGGAGTGGTATGGGTCTTCTGCAATTGCCACCTTTGGCAGGACATAATCTCCAACGCAGAGAAGTATGTCAGCATTTTTTGATTCGTCTCTGAAGCTGCATAGAAGAAGTCTTGCTCTATCAAGATTTACTTTTTCAAAGCTTTCTTCATTAAATCTGCTATAGACAACTTTTATTCTTCTATTCAGGAGTTCTATAACCTTCTCCTTATTATCCTCTAGAATAACATACTTCACATTATAAAACTCCAGTTCTGAGAGAAATTCTTCTATAAATTCTGAGAAACCACATATTACTATATGATCCTCAAGACCTCTGGCTTCCTCTGGAAGTTTAAAATGAAATCTGCTTTCCATCCATGGAACAATTAGGTAAGGAACTGCCACACCGAAAATCAATGCAATTCCTGTAAGCTCGACGAATACAGTATAAATTTCACCTATCTGAGACTTGAAAACTATATCACCAAAACCTACAGTAGTCATTGTAGATATTATCCAGTAGATTGCATCTACAGGTGTGTAGCTGAAACCCTCTTCTCGCATGAGTTCAAGGAAAATTATTGAGTATATGATTACTGAGAGGACTGTTACAAGTATCAGAATAACAGTTCTCCTGTAAAACATATTGATAGAGGACAGGTTCATACAATTAAAATATAGTATCGGTGTGATTTATAAGTTAGGGTTAGAGTTCTTCCCTTATGAAGGGCTTTCTGCTCACTCCTCCAATACTTTCTCTTATATTTTTGCTCTGTAGAAGAACTTTGAAAGTCGTGCCCATACTCCCTGGCATAATCAGAGTTTTGAGGGACTGAAATTTTACGGCATAGCTGGAATACCCTTCATTTACCATTATCTCTTTCATTATTTCCTCAGCGCCAGCTCCCAGTAAAAAACTCGCTAAATCGGTGTATCCCAAGCAGCTAAGACCAAATTTTTCACCCCATAGTTTAAGTGCAGAAAAATTTACATGAGATGTCATGTCCCACATTCCTGGGCTTATATAGGGGTTTGACGTGGCTGTATGCTTTGAGTAGCACATAAGTGTGCCAGAATTTCTTTTTTGTGAGTATAAATCTACTGAGGGATAGCCATAGTCTATTGTAATTATATACCCTATTTTTAGAGCATCATGACATTTTTCCAGCCATTCAATGCAATCAAGGTTTACCTCAGTCCTATAGCCAGATGGAAGTGAAATCTCAAGTTTTTTGAAGTATTCTTCAATTCTACTATCAGCCTTCATTAAAACTTCTCTAAACTCTCCCTTATCGAGAGTTACAAACACTTCTTTAAGTCCGTCTTCAGTAGATTCAACTAAATGCACAGGAAAAGCATCAATAAGTTCATTCGAGAAGATACATCCTTTAAGATTTTTAACTCCTTCAATGCTATCAATCCAGTCAACTTTAAAATCCTTCAGATTATTCTCCTGCACCGTTTTCAGATTTTCAAAGGGCTCGACTATCGTGTAGTCTGCTTCAACACCTTTTTCTTCCAGCCTTTTCAATACCTGTCCTGCAAATATGCCTTCACCTGCACCTGCTTCTACAATATGAAGTTTATTCAGATAACCTTCAATCTCAATAAACTGCTCTGCTATAATCCTGCCGAACAGGGGTGTTATGTAGGGTGAAGTAAGGTAGTCCCCTTTCATTCCAAATATTTTTTTTTGTGAGGTATAGTAGCCTTTCTCAGGGTAATATAGACATATCTCCATATAATCTCTGAAGCTTATGGCACTTTCTCTTTCAATCCTCCTTTTAATAATCTCTTCAAGGCTCTTACTCCTCTCATACATCTATACTTCTCCCATTTATTTGATACTTTCAGTCTGCCGGTACAGGGTGCAGTGTCAGGAAGTTTTTTCTCTTATATTATGTTGATTAAAGCAGTCTACAACATAATTTACCTTCAACAATTATTTATGATAGAAAGATTTATATTTAATCAGGAAAATAAGAGATTTGTAACATTAAAAAAAGAAAAAGGAGTGATAAAAATGGCTGAACTTTCAATAGCTGCATGCGAGAGGATAATAAGAAATGCAACCGGTTTGAGAGTTGGTAAAGATGCTGCAGAACTTCTTGCAGAGATTCTTGAAGATATTGGCAAGGATGTAGCACGAGATGCTGGAGACTTAGCTAAGCATGCAAAAAGAAAAACAGTAAAGGCGGAAGATATTAAGCTGGCTGCAAAATAACTAAAACCAGGCTTTGATTAAATCCTCCCTGTCCACTATTCCCACAAGTTTTTCATCATCAAGGACAGGGAGTCTGCCTATATTTTTTTCAATAACTATTTTTGCAGCTTCAATAGTAGGGGTGTCGGGCTGTACACTAATAATAGGAGTTTTCATAATTTTTCCAACTGCCGTTGACCTTCTAACTTTACCCTTATCGCCTTCTCTTGAAATTCTCACATGACCTGAACGAATTATATCTATTCTAGTGATTATTCCAATCAGTTTCCCCTTCTTTACCACAGGAATACCTGAAAATCCTGTTTCAAGCATTTTATCCCAAATTTTTGTTATTTCATCATAAGGAGAACAGCTTTTGACATCTTCTGTCATAACATCTCTGACAAACTTCTTATTGGGCTCCTTTTCAATAAATTTCTTAAGAATATCATGTGTGCTTATCATCCCTATGAGAGTTCTATCATTTGTGGATTTAATCACTTGCATTCTTCCTACATTGTTCTTCACAATAATTTCTGCAACTTTGGTGAGGGATTCATCAGATGTTGTGAAATAGACCGGTTGAGACATCAATCCACTCACAAGGATATTTGAACGTGTGGACGTTATATTTAAAATATCGCCTCTGGTGATAACTCCAACAAGTTTGTTATCATCATCTGTCACAGGGAAGCTTCTATAATCATAGTCTCTGAAAAGCTTTCTTACATAGGTAGCAAAATCTTTCTCTCTGACACATAGTAACTCTGTTACCATCACATCTTTAACTTTCATAATACTCTGGGCAAGGAGACCACCCAGTTCAATGGGTGGAGGAATTGCCCTACCTCACATATTTTAAAATTTGTATAAGAATAATAATTTTTAATCCAATTTAAACCAACAGGTATTTCAACTTGCTCACTGTTCTTAGCACTATCAGGGATTGTTTTCTGATGCATGTTCATGACAGCGACGCTCAGCACCTGTCCACTCTTGCTAGAGCGTAGGTCCTCGGAGCTGTTATTGGCCAGTACTATGCAGGGCACACTGAGACTTTTGTCTCTGTTTAATGTCCCACTTATAGAGCAGGGGACTTGAGGAAGAGCCCCTGATGTGTTCTTAAACTCTACCAATAACTTCTGCATATTACTATACCTCCTAATCAACTTGTTACCCCTGTCTCTCACGAGGCAGGCCACCCATTTTAATGGGTGGTGATTGACTTATTTAACCCCTTATTCTTCAAGCTCTTCCTTACATGTGTCACACACATATATCCCATTAACTTCTTGGATTTTGACTCCATAATCTCCACAGTTTTCGCATGTGCCCCATTCAGGTGCTTCTTTGGGAACATCTTCCTTTTCATGATTCATTGTAGCAAGTTCTCTCAGCACTTCAATCTGACTCGGTGCTATTGCAAGGATATCCTTGTTGGATATTATTCCCACGAGTTTTCCATTTTCGATAGCCGGAAGTCTCCTTATATTATATTTTACCATAATTTTTGAAGCTTTTGTTAAAATATCATTTGGAGATATGATTTTCAGATTCTGGCTCATAATATTTTTTACTGTTACAAGAGAAGGCTTCAGGTCTATAGCAGCAACAGAGTAGGTAATATCCCTTTCAGTTATAATTCCGATAGGGTTCTCTCCTTCAACCACCACAACACTCCCTATGTTATTATTTGCCATGAGCATAGCAGCATCAGCTACAGTGGCATGCGGCTCTATGACGATTACTTTCTGATTCATTGCTTCCTTCACTCTTACTTCTGTATTCATTGTCATACCTCCATTTACCTTTGTACCATGAATATAAATATTTTGCCGAGATATAAAAATATATGGGAAAAACCATAAGAAAGAGTGTTACCTGTGATGCAATGCTGGGAAAGCTTGCAAGATGGCTGAGGCTAAGTGGCTATCAAACATATTACAACTCTAGGGAAGATGATACTGCTCTTTTAGATATGTGCATAAGAAGTAAGACTATTCTTCTGACAAGAGATAGAGAGCTTGAGAGAAAAGCAAGAAAGCTCTCTCTTGATGTGATTTTAATAAAGTCAAATGGCATAGAAAATCAGCTTTTGCAACTTGTAAGGAATGGTTTTGAAATCAAAAAGGAGCCTTCTGAGGCTCTATGTCCTATATGTGGCTCTGAGGTTAGAGAGACTGAGGAAAAGGAAATATCCTCTCTTCCACAAAAAATAAGGCTGGTAGACAAAAAGATTTATATATGCTCAAAATGTGGTAAAATTTACTGGGAAGGTTCCCACTGGAAAAAAATTCGAGAAAGGGTTGAAAAAATTGAATATAAGCTACAGAATTCCAGAGGAAAAAGAAGTAGTTGAGAAGGCACTGGATGTTTTAGAGGACAGGAAAGAGGTTCGTTCTCTTTATGAGTTTCATGGGCTAGTGCTGATGCGCCTGAAGAATGTCAGTAGAAGCTACAGGCTTTCTCCACGGAGACTTCTAAAACTTGCTGCTATTTCTAAGGAAATTAAAATTAAAGTTAAGAAGAGGCATTCTAATAAGAAAAGTAAGCTATGCCCACTATGTGGTTCTGAGTTGATTTATCTTCGAAGAAGGAATCTTCTAGGTGAGTTAATAATGAAGGGTAGAAAGTGCAGTGTATGTAACTACTCCGTTGAAAGGGAAAATCTCGTACCAGGAAGATATATTTTTATGTTTGACCATGATTTTTAATCGTCAATCACCCACTGCTAAAGCAGGTGGGCTTGTCTCATTAGAGATAGGGGTAACAAGTTGATTAGGAAGCATTAAATGATGCAGAAGTTATTGGTAGAGTTAAAGAACATATCAGGGGCTACTCCTCAAGTCCCCTACTCTGTAAGTGGAAAATTGAACAGAGAGGAAACTCTCAGTGTGCCCTGCATAGTACTGGTCAATAACAGCCTCGATAAGGACTTACTCCCTGACAGGAGTGAATAGGACTTGAGAGTTCCGGTCATAAATATGCAAAACTAACTGATACCAGATAGTGCTAAGAACAGTGAACATGTTACAACACCTATTGGTTTTGATTGGATTAAGATTTTTTTCTTTTATACTATTTTAAAAAAGGTGAAATAAGACAATTCATCCCTCCTGAAGGATGTGGGTATCATTGCCCAGATTTGATGAAATGCAGTATAATTTGCATAGACATCTGCCTACCTTTTACTTCTCGTCTCTATATCATAAACAGCATGCCATACCATAGGTGCATAAGACTTTATTATTCTATTGTAATTAACTTTTGCTTCATATCCTTCCTTTCTTACCAACTCTGCAACTCTATCTCCATAAACTTTTAGTTCTGGCTTCTTTATGATGGCATGGAAATGGAGCATTCCTCTGCCATTTCTCAGAGCTCTCAGAGCTATCTCAAGGTAATTTTCCGGGGAGAAGAAGTAACCCATTAGCACTCTATCTGCAAAATTCACAGGAGAAACTTCTAGATTGTCACCTAGTCTTGCCTCAACATTCTCAAGCTTATTAAGTTTTATATTTTCCTTCAGAAACTGGAAGGTTTCAGGTCGCTTTTCAATAGCAATGACTTTTTCCGGAGAGGAGTACTTTGCCAGAGGTAAACAGAACTGCCCTATACCCGAGAACATATCTAGAATTCTTTCTTCTGGTGATGAAATATAAGCCATTCTCTTCCTTTCCGAGAAATTACCTGCACTGAACATAACCTTAAGAGGGTTGAGCTTAAAGATCACTCCATTCTCTCTGTGAATAATAACTGTTTTTTTTCTACCTGCAATGATCTGGGCTTCCGGTTTTCTCAGAGGTTCTGAGATTTTTTTTCTAAGTATAACTGTTTTTGCCCTGGGATGAAAATCAAGCATAGCTTTGCCAATCTTTTCCCTTTCAGCATAAAGTTCTTTTGGGAGGCTTATTATAAGCACATCTCCAATCATCTCCCACCCCCCTCTGATTAACTCCGCTCTTTCCCCCACAACATCTTTAAGGTATTCCTTCATTTCACTAAAACTCAGGCCATGTGCTTTAAAAATAGATTTATACTGCTGCACAAGAGTAAAATTTACACTGAGCTTCTCGGGAGGAGACAACACTGGAATCTCTACTCTTCCGGCTTTAGATATTATATACCTGCTTTTATCAAATAGATTTAAATTAAGAAGCTCCATCCTGACAACTTCGGCACATTGCTTTTCAACTACTACAGCAAGCATTGTGAACTACCCACGACTAAAGTCGTTTGCTTCCTGAGTCATAGGTCTATCTTGTGCTTGACTTCGAACAGGCATAAAATCGGTGTATCCCAACCCTACTTTTTTCAATCCTCTATGTAATATATTTATTGCAGCATTAACATGTCTATCAATAACCAACCCACAGTAAGGGCAGTGATGTATTTTAATATTGAGGTTTTTCTTGACAATTTTACCACACCTGCTACACTCTTGAGATATGTTTTTAGGATTTACAAAGGTTACTACTTTACCAGCCCATTCTGCCTGTAGTTTCCTGTTACCAAGAGCGTCATTATACAAATGTCTGCATGTGTCCAGAGTAGCCTCTAATTTTACTATCTGCTTTTTACTTGGATATAGCCTGTATTTGTAACTCTTTAACATTACACCTCCTTTATTCATAATATCATCATTGTTTTTAGAAATATATAACCTTTTTGTTTGTTTTTATCATTATATTAAAATTTAAGATTAATTATACAATTTACAATTAGTTAGAGATATTTAATTATAGATATTTAGTTATATTATCGTATTCATCCAATGACTAAAGTCGTTGGTTTTCTGCTATGTCTGTCATAAAAGATTAAAATGTAACCAGTGAAATTTATTTTTCGAGGATAATTTCAATTGAAGATAACTTTAGAAGAGTTCCTTCTTTTGTTGTTATCTCTTCAGTTCCAATAGTTATATCCTTGAGCTTTGCTTCTGTTATAAAACGGTTCCTCACTATTTCAACCACATCAACAGCTCTGGATATTGCCTTTCCCCTTGCTTTGACAACAACTTCTTTAACCCCGCCACTGAACTGCGTATTTACAGCAAGAACATAGTTCATTATGGGTTTGTTTCCAATGAAAACCACATTGTCATCTATCATCCTTCTTCCTCTACATGTTCTTTTATCAACTTTAGTATTTAATATTATTGTTCTTTTTTATATATATAAAGATATGTCAGTTATTGAAAGTAAGATTAAAGAGATTGAAGATGAAATAAGAAAGACACATTACAACAAGGCAACACAACATCATATAGGTAGACTTAAAGCTAAACTTGCCATGCTAAGAGAACAATCCGAGAGTAGAAGTGGAAGCTCAGGCAGCGGCTCAGGTTTCAATGTAAGTAAGTCAGGAGATGCTACAGTTGTACTTGTGGGTTTTCCCAGTGTTGGCAAGTCAACCATTTTGAATAAAATTACGCCAGCTGAAAGTGAGGTAGGTAGTTATGAATTTACAACTTTAGATGTTGTGCCAGGTATGATGGAACACAGGGGAGCAAAAATCCAGATTCTTGATATTCCAGGGATTGTAAGGGGTGCCTCCCATGGAAAGGGAAGGGGAAGAGAGGTTCTGGCTGCTGTTAGATCAGCAGATTTAATCCTGTTTATTGTTGATGTTTTCAATATAGAACAACTTAAGTTTCTCACAAATGAGCTGAGACAGGCAGGAATAAGATTGAATTCTCAGCCTCCACTGGTAAGAATAACAGTGAGAGACAGAGGTGGAATAGATATCAACACTACTGTAAATCTTACGAAAATTGACAGTAGAACTATAAAGGCTATACTCAGTGAGTACAGAATCCACAACTGTAATGTGATTATAAGAGAGGATTTGGATGAGGAGAGGTTTATAGATGCCCTAGCAAAGAACAGGGTTTATATTCCTGCGTTTGATGTGCTGAACAAGATAGACCTGGTGAATGAAGGGTACCTTAGGGAAGTTGAAAGTTTAATAGATACAGAATATATAGCCATATCTGCTGAGAAAGATATAAATCTGGAAAAACTAAAGGATAGAATTTATGAAAAACTGAATTTTATAAGAATATATATGAAACCACAGGGAAAGAAGGCAGATATGGTAGAACCTTTAATTGTTATGAGAGGTATAAAAATAGAGGGTGTTTCAATGAAAATCCACCGAGATTTTCGTGAAAAGTTCAGACATGCAAGAGTATGGGGAAAGAGTGTAAGCTTCCCTGGGCAGAGGGTTGGTCTGGATCATGAAGTTAAAGATGGAGATATTATTACTATTGTAGTTAAAAGATAAGATAATTTAAACTTCTGCACCTTCAAGAGCTCTGGAACATGGACAGTTTCTCTTTTCAGGAATTAATTTAATTGTTTCTATTATAATCTCCCTCAGTTCTGTTTCAGCCTTCTTTACAATATCAATTACCTCAGTAGCAGTGAGCTTCTCGCTTTTAATTCCTGCACCGAAATTTGTTGATATGCATATTGCTGAGTAGCATATCTCAAGTTCTCTGGCAAGAGATGCTTCGGGCATTCCAGTCATACCAACAAGGTCTGCACCTAGGGTTGATAGCATTTTTATCTCGGCAGGAGTCTCAAATCTAGGCCCTTCCATAATAGCATATACACCCTTCTTAAAAATGTCTTTTCTGCTGTCAGCTTCAATAATAGCTTCTCTTATTTCAGGGCAGTAAGGTTCAGTCATATCAATATGGACAGCTTTTCTGTCATAGAAGGTTGAAGCTCTTCTCTTTGTGAAGTCCAGAATATCATGAGGCACAATAAAGCTTCCGGGTTTCAATTCAGGATTTACAGCACCCACCGAATTAATTGCAATGATTCTATCAACGCCAAGATGTTTCAATGCATATATATTTACTCTGTAGTTGACTTTATGCGGAGGAATTTCATGCTTTTTTCCGTGTCTCGCCAGAAAATAAATCTCATTTCCTGAAAACCTTCCCTTTATAATATCATTTGTTATGCCGAAGGGTGTAGAGACATTAAGAACTCTCTCTTCTGTAAAGAACTTGGGGTCATAAACACCTGAACCTCCGATAATTGCAACCGTCATATTATTTCAGCCTTCTTGTCTGTTCCTCTTATTCCTATGAAAGCAACTATAGTTAATATCAGTCCTACGGTTATAGTCAGAGCAAATATATCCTTGGCCAGTTTGTCTTCAAGGAATAGAGCTACAGAAGAGAAGATAAGTCTTAATGCAATTACAAAAATAATCAGCACGCCATATTTATATAGCGGTAGACCCTCGACTAGGGCATCTATACTCTTTCCTATTATTGCCACTATAGCTGCAAACATGAAAAAGTCTATACTTCCTGTAAGAAAATAAGGGAGATAATTAATGTTACTCATTGGCCCTTGATTAAGAGCTTCTGCCCTGCCCATTATCAATCCCAAGGCGGTAAGTATCATTGCAACTGCGTATGTGAAGAAAGATATTTTTCCGGCAATGAAAGAAGTTTTGAACTCCTCATATCCCTTTCCAAAGTAGCTTTCAAGTTGAAATCCTTTAATCAACAGAAAAAATCCAGCAATTCCAAATATGACTCTCCAGCTATGAGGGCCAAGTATCATATATAGTATAAGAGCAAGCCCTGGTATTCCAAGAACCAGCCTTGAAAGCTTTGTGTCACTCACAATTTCCCGCATAAAATCAAGAATCAGGTAGTAAGTGCTTTCAAGATTTTCACTCTGCTTCATTATCACTCTGCTGAGAGAGATAACAGGAACTCTTGACTGGATTATAGGCAGAATATACTCGTCTTCAGCACCGTCAGTTACTATAACCACACCTGTGGGCTTGAACTTCTCAATTATCGAGTCCAGTTGCTTTGCAATCTTTTCATCAGAAATAGTTCCGACTATCTCGTCGCCTACAACTGTGACAACCTCAACATTTTTTCCTAGAGCCTTGTAGTTGTCGTATATCCTTATGGCTTCAAATATTGTATTTGTATCTGTTTCAGTCGGGTCAACCAGACCCAGAGATACAGCTGCATTTAGATTTTCTTTTCTCCCGATTATGGGACCGTCCAATCCGACTTTTATGGCAATATCTGCATCCCTATCAATTGATATTACCAGTATTCTCTCTTCCATCTTCGCACCATAATACTAGAAGGTTAAACAAAGTTGAACCTTCTGAGCAGATAGATATCTTCGAGGTTAAGTTTTTCACCATGCCTGAACTTTTCATATATTTCTTTTGCCTCTTCTCTAAGTTCTTTCTCAGTTTTCTCTTCATATATGACTTCAGCTTCGGTTTCTATCTCAACAATTTGCCTGTCCATCTGTTTAAGCTGTGCCACAAGATTATCAATCTCTTCATTGAGAGCATCGAGATATAATCCTGTATTCTTCTTTTCCTCATTTATCTCATCAATTTTCTTTTCAAGTTCTTTAATTTTCTCAACATGAGATATGAACTCTTCGTGATGCTTCTGGGATTCATTGGAGAGTTTCATTATTTCTTCTCTGAGTTTCCTTGATGCCTGTCTTTCCTTGTCAAGTTTCTTTGAGATATTTATAATATCCTTGAATCTGGAGAGCTCCTTTTCAAGACTCTCGATTTTCTTGACAATCTCATCTTCCTTCTTTATCTTAAGAACAGAGGTCTGAAGCTTCCACTCAAGGCGTTCTTTATCTTTGAGAAGTCTCTTGAAGTTACCCTTAGGAGATTTATCTCTGATTTCACCATAATTCGCCTGAATATCCTTTATGTTGTTAATTATCTCTCCTCTTTGAGTTTTCAGCTTTTTTATCTCTTCTTTGTATTTCTCTCTCTGAGCTCTTGCCTTGTTCGCCAAGGAGTTTTTCTGTCTTATGGCGTCAATTAAATCTCTTCTTTTCTTATTGAACTCCCTCATTTTCCTTCTGTTCTTTGTCAGTTCCTTCTTAAGCTGTCTTGTTTTTATATCCAGCTTATCTCTTTCTCTGATCAGCTCTTCCAACTTGTCTTCCATATCAAACTCTCCAGAGTCGCATTCAAAAAGATGAGCCTGCTCAAGTAATTTTTGTAGACTTCTTAATATATTTTGTGAGCAAGCTAAAAGAATCTTATATAACTGTAAGCGTCAGCTTTTTCATCAAAGCTGTAGTGAACTTTATTAAACTCTTTCCTTAGTTCTCTAACTTCCTTTTTAACTCTTTCGGGTGTCTGCTTATCTATGACAACCTTCTTTATTAATTTTGCGATATCCTGCATGTCATCTTCTTTCATTCCGAGTCTTGTCAATTCCTGGGTGCCAAGTCTTATACCACTTGGATTTGCACTGTTGTTTATATCATCCCAGGGTAAAAGGTTTTTGTTGAGTATTATATTTGCTTTTTCAAGATTTTCAGCAACCCATGTGCCTCCACCATTATCAGAAATATCCACAACCACCTGGTGACTCTCGGTAAAACCTTTATGTTCACAGAGGACTTTGAAACCAGAGTCGTAAAGAGCTTGGGCAAGAGCTTTGGAATTTCTGATTATCTGACTGGCATAGGCTTCTCCATATTCAAGCATTTCCGATAAAGTCACAGCAAAGCCTGCCATATGGTGAAGATGGTGGTTACTCACTAGACCAGGAAAAACTGCCTTTGAAATCTTCTTCCCAAATTTTTCCTTTGCAAGAATTACGCCACCCTGAGGCCCAGGGAAGGTCTTGTGCCTCGAAGCTGGCATAACATCCACACCCTCTTTGAATGGCTGCTGGAATTTTTTACCGGCAATCAGACCCAGAACATGGGCAGCATCATACATTATTGTTGCTCCACTCTCCCTGCAGGCATCATATAGTTCCTTAATAGGATGAGGGAATAAAAATATACTTGCACCGAAAAGAACTATTTTCGGTTTAATCTCTCTTATCTTCTTTTCAGCCCTGTCAATATCTATATTCATCTCATCTACATCAAATGGAAAAGTCTTTACTTTTAAGCCTCTAACACCTGCGGCACTTATTTCAGAATGTGATATATGACCACCATGAGGTACATTAAGGGATATCATGGTATCTCCTGGTTTTGCAATCGAATCAAAACAAGCCAGATTAGCTATAGTGCCAGAAATAGGCTGAACATTGGCATATTCTGCATCAAAAAGCTTCTTTGCAAGGTCAATGGTTAGAAATTCAATTTCGTCTATATATTTACATCCCTGATAGAAGCGTCTGCCAAGCGGTCCCTCTGCATATCTATGAGAAAAGTCGCTGGCACACACCTCTCTTACCAGAAGAGAGGTAATATTCTCACTGGCGATCATAGGTAAACTCTCTGAGAACCATCTGTGATGCTCTTCCAAAATCTCTCTTACCCTGAAAGCACTATCTCTGTTCATAATATTTGGACAATGAGACTACCCATTTCAATGGGTTGAGGGATTGTCCTTTTCACCTCTTTAAAAATTATAATTTTAATCCTATCCAAACCAGTAGGGAACTCAACCTGCTCACTGTTTCTCGAACTATCGGGTATTGGTTGCTTCTGCATATTTATGACAGGGACTCGCAAGTCCTGTCCACTCTTGCCAGAGTGTTGGTCCTCTTTGGAGCTATTATTAGCCAATACTATACGAGGCACACTGGTTTCCTCTCTGTTTAATATCTCGCTTACAGAGCAGTGGACTTGAGGAGGAGCCCCTGATGTATTCTTGAACTTTACCAATAACTTCTGCACCTTTCAATGCCTCCTAATCAACCTGTTACCTTATCCTTCACAGGACAAGCCATCCGTTTTAACGGTGGTGATTGACACTCTCACCTTAATTAGGATGTTGACTTTTAATAGCTGGCTAACGAGAGAAAAGTTCTCAAACTTCCTGTGCAGAAATCTCTCCTTCCGATTCAATAGTCTTTTTAACAGCTACACCCAGTTCGGTTTTATTGCCTATTTTTATCTCTCCTTTTCTTGATATTGTAGCTGTGAAGAAATATTTATCGTTCCCATATACTTTGACCATCTTTCCAGTATGGGCTTTGTTGAAGACAAGAGTTAAATAATTTTTAGTTTCCACTATTTCGACATCCAGTCTGTCTTTTGTTTCATTCTTCTTGGAAATCTTGTTAAGATTTCTGACATCTATTCTTATTCCAAGCTTTTTCTCCAGTAAATCTATGTTTTTCCCTTTTCTACCTATTATCTTTGGAAGGTAGCGCTCTTCCACCCAGAGAATACATGTGTTTCCTTTAAACTCAGCTTCAAATTCTGCTTTTGGCAGACTTTTCTTTATCTCCTGAATTACCTTTTCTCTGGCAAGCTTCTCAACAGGTGTTGTTACTTTCTGTTCCAGTTCAGCTACAGGCATAACAACAGTTTCATCCCCAAAGGTGTATATTTCGTATTCGGTGGTATCGCTCTCAAAATTTTTAACTTCAATCATAGGTCTGGCTAAGTCAGCCTCAATCATTCCGGATGGTACCTTCACACTGAACTTTACTTTATAAACTGTGTTCACCTGACCATCTTTTATGAATATTATTGTGTCTGCAATCTGAGGGATCATTCCAAGCTCTACCCTGCCTATCATCCTCTGCACAGCGTCTATGGCTTTTGTGGCATGTGTAACTCCAACCATTCCCACACCAGCAAGACGCATATCAGCAAAAATTTTGAAGTCACGGGTTTTACGAACTTCATCATATATTGTATAATCAGGTCTTACAAGAAGGAGTATGTCTGCTGTCTTCTCCATGTCTCCTTCAAGAGGAGCATACTGGGTTATTTCATCGCTCACAATTAAATCTCGTGGTGATTCCATTGTCTTGACTATTTTTCCCTGTTCTCTGTAGAACTCGGCAAGAGCCTGAGAGAAGGTACTTTTTCCTGCACCTGGAGGTCCAGCTACAAGGATACCTTCGGCTCTGGTGCGAAGCCTCTCTATAAGTTCCTGACTCAGACTGTAGTCTTCCATAGTCACCTCTGCAACTGCTCTTACTGCAGTTATTTCATATCCGTCGCTGAAGGGTGGTCTTGCAATTGCTATTCTAATCCGCCTCAACTGAACGACAGTGGCACCCTGTCTTTCAATCTCAATAAAACTATCACTATCCTGCTTTGCAAACTCTATTATTTCCCTTGCCATAGTTGAGATATCTCTATCTGTCAGTGGAGTTTCGCTTATTTTCACAAGTTTGAAATCTCCTGGCTTACCTCTCTTAGCAAGGGGGACGACTTTTTCCTTGAGATGAACACTCATTGTGTTCTCGTCAAAGTAATCATAAATTCTCGGTATTCTGTTTTCTTCCAGAATGGGTCTGAGTAGAATAACATCAATACCTTTAGCCTTTGCTATGGAAGCCTGAACTTTATCACCAGTTACAAGAATGCCATTGACTTCAGGAGCAGATTCCCTTATAATAGCATCGATATCATGGAGTTCATCAGTTTCTGGTCTCCTGCCAAAAAATTCGATATCAACAAGCCCCTCCGAACACATCTTTCTGAGCTTCTTCAGCTCTTCCAGGCCTGTGAAGCCAGAGGCTCTGCCCTGATTTGCCATGTGCTCTATCTCAGCTACAGCAGCCTCATGTATTAACAATCTGGGATTCTCATACTCGCCACTTTCAACAAGCCATGATAGCCTGCCATCTACAATTATAGAAGTATCAGGTACTATTACTGTCATTTTTATCTCCATAGACTCTTTGAGCATCGAAAATTCTTTCACCAGTTAATCTAACCTTTCCATTCTCATAAGTTCTGAAAAAACAGGAGTAATATCCATTATGGCAGGCAGCTCTCTTCTGTTCCACTTTAAAGAGAAGAGCATCACCGTCACAATCTATTTTAACCTCTTTAACCTTCTGAAAGTTACCAGAGGTTTCTCCTTTAATCCATATTCTTTCTCTTGATGTTGAGAAATAAGTCATTTTTTCTGTTTCAAGTGTTTCTTCAAGGGCATTTCTGTTCATGAAGGCCACCATGAGAACTTCCAGAGTTCTGTAATCCTGAACGACTGCAATAGCCAGAGCTTCACCTGCAATATTAACTCTGAATTTAACTCTGTCTATAAATTCATTCATAGTTAAATTTTAGCTCTGGAGAATAAAAACCTTTGGTAACGGTAAGCTTATTCAAAAAATCTTACTCTGGGGAAGCTTCGGGCTGAGGTCGAATGTTTATTTAAAAACTGAGGTGTGATTATGAGTAAAGGTACGCCATCGATGGGCAAAAGAAACAAGAGACTACATATCCGCTGCAGGAGATGCGGTAGGAGTTCCTTCCATGCGAAAAAGAAAGTATGTGCAGCATGTGGTTTTGGAAACAGCAAGAGAATAAGGAGATTTGCCTGGCAGAATAAAAAAGTTAATAAACAGAGGCTTATATAGTCGAGGTATATTTTTGAAAGATAAATGTGGTGTAGTAGGGGTATGCTTTAAGGATAACCTTAAGAAAGCTTCTTACTCAATATACTATTCCTTACTATCTCTTCAACACCGTGGTCAGGAGTCAACTGGTATAGTAACACGAAAAAAAAATGGTTTTTTTTCTGAAAAAGGCATGGGCCTTGTGAATGAAATATTCACTTTTGATTCTCTTGATTCTCTTGATGGGAATGCAGGTATAGGGCATGTACGGTACTCAACCATGGGAGCATCACAAATAGAGAATGCTCAGCCTTTTGTTGTCCGTCATTCCAGCGGTACTCTTGCTATAGGCCATAATGGTAATATTGTGAATGCTGAAGAACTCAGACATGCCCTTAAAGCCAGTGGCTCGATTTTCGTCTCAACAAGCGATACAGAGATTATTGCCCATCTTATAATCAGAGAGCATCTAAAGGGGAAGGATTTTGTTGAGAGTATTGCTGAAGTTATGAAGAAACTTGTGGGTTCTTACTCTATTGTGATTCTTACTGATAATGCGATTTATGCTGTGAGAGACCCCCTCGGAATAAGACCACTTGTACTTGGCAATCTTGAAGGAAGAGGCTATATTGTTGCTTCTGAGACTGTCGCTCTAGATGTGGTTGGAGCCAAGTATGTAAGGAATGTCAAGCCAGGTGAAATTCTCGAAATAGATAATTACTGCAGTTTGAATTCTCACTGGGTTATAAGACTTCCAAAAAAAGCTTATTGCATGTTTGAGTATGTTTATTTTGCAAGGCCTGATTCGGTTCTCAATGATATTCCTGTTTACAAAGTTAGAGAGAGAATAGGCGAGTTCATTGGTTTGAATGACGATATCAAGGCAGATATTGTATCACCCATTCCCGACTCTGCCATACCATCTGCTCTGGGCTACTCCAGAGCTTCAAAAATACCTTACAGAGAAACGCTTATAAGAAACCGTTATGTCGGAAGAACTTTTATTTTGCCTGAGCAGGAGGCAAGGGAGCTTGCTGTCAAGCTCAAGCTGAATCCTATTGCAGGGGAGGTAAAGGGGAAGAAGATTGTTCTCTTTGACGATAGTATAGTCAGAGGGACAACTTCAAGCAGGATTATAGGACTTCTGAAGGGAGCTGGAGCAAAGGAAGTTCATATGCGCGTTGGCTGCCCACCCATAAAATCAAGATGCAATCTTGGTATAAATATGCCCACCAATGAGGAATTAATAGCCAACAATAAGACAGTTGAAGAGATGAGAGAAGAGATAGGTGCAGATTCTCTCAAATATCTTTCCATTGAAAGTCTTATTGAAGCTATTGGCATGGAGGATAGCAATCTTTGTACAGGTTGCCTAACAGGTAAGTATCCGATTGATATTTCCAAGTATGAACAGGTAAAACTTCCAGTATATATGAAAAAATAGCTATTACCCTTTCATAATAATCTGGGCAATGATACCACCCATTTTAATGGATGGTGATTGACTAAATAAATTCGGGTTCAGAATATCTATCAATAATTCCTGCCTCATAGCCTTTCTTAAGCAGAAGCTTCACGGCAGTCTTTCCATCTTCTCCATAGTCCATAGTGTAGCTGTTGACATACATCCTTACAAACTTTTTATTCTTCTCTGAATCAAGCCCTCTTCCAAATTGAAGGGCATATTTCAGGGCTTCTTCCTCATTCTCCATAGCATACTCAATACTCGTCTTCAGATAACCTGAAACTTCACTCATTACCTTTTCTCCCAGACTGCGTTTTATAACATTTCCACCAAGAGGTAGAGGCAATGAAGTTTCTTCATACCACCACTCGCCAAGGTCCACAATCTTTTTCAGCCCCATATCTTCAAATGTTACCTGTCCTTCATGGATTATCAAGCCACAGTCTACCTTTCCCGAAGAAACAGCCTCGATAATCTCATCAAATTTCATTATTACCTCTTCAAAATTATTCTCGTAGAGCTTTAAAGCTAAATAGGCAGATGTAAGCTTCCCTGGTATAGCTATTCTCTTACCACTGAGGCTGTCAAGTTTCTTATCTGCAATAACAATGGGGCCATATTTCAACCCCATACTTGCTCCCGTATTCAAGAGAGCATATTTGTCAGAAATATATGGATAGGCATGTATTGATATTGCAGTAACCTCATAGCTTTCTTTCATAGCTTCTCTATTGAGAGTTTCAATATCTCCAAGGATATCCTCAAACTCATAGTTAGGCGTGGAAAACTTCTTCATCTTAAGAGCATAGAACATGAATGCATCATCTGGGTCTGGGGAATGCGCAACTTTAATAAGCATATTTTCACCTTTTCATCTGTTTTGGCAAGAAGGTCCCTTGCGAAAGCATGGGATGAATTGCCCTATTTCACATTTTTTAAAATTATATTCCTTTCCCATATTTTACCAACTCTACTTCCTTGATGTTTGTGTTAATATAGACAGAGATGTAACAGAAGGAACACTGATATCCCTAAAGAGGCAACTCTATGGACGATGGAGACCATAGAACCCAACGAACTTTATCGTGGGAGTATGTCAGTCTAAGGCTCTTATAATATTTTCTACTTCTTTAAATTTTTCTGATTTGTTGAAAGGAGAGCCGAGAATTATCTGGTCAATTCCAAGCTTCTCAATCTCTTTAATCTTTTTAAAAACTTCTTCATAGGTTCCTGAAAGGGTAAAGTTTTCAAGAAGAAAATCTTTATGCTCTTTAAGAGCTTCGAAATTATTTCTTATAACTTTTTTTCTTACCTCAAAGGCTTCCTCATAGATTCCATGCTCTTCAAGAAAGTTCTGGTTGGCACCGGCTGCCACAACACCTGCTGCATAGAGTAGTTCACTCTCATTTTTACTGTCAGGTAAAAGTAGTGCAGGTGCTATGGCAACAGTATAAACTCTCTTCTTTCTGTGTTTTAAAGCCCACTTTAAATATTCTGGATTGATATAGTTGAGTATTATGCCTTCTGCCTTAACACTTGCAAGCTCTATCAATTTAGGACCAGAAGCCCCTATATATACCGGTACGGTTCCCTTTATTTTTGAAATACAGTACTCCAACCTTTTCATTACGGGCTTTGTCGCTATACACTCAACTCTGAGACCATGAACATCGCCGGGTGCAATTCCTGCTATGAAGCGCTCACCATATATTTCCTTCAGTGTAAGAAAGGCTTTGTTTATATGAAAACACCTGTTTCCAAGGGCTGATATGATTCCTGTGCCCATGGTTACCTTATATGTGGCTGATGTGAGAACGGCAAGAATAGGAAAAGGATGGATTAGTGCTCTGCTCTCACCCACCCAGATATGGCTGAAACCCAGCTTCTCGGCTTCAGCTGCTCTTTTCCCTGCTTTCTCTATTTCAAAGTCGCCATTGAAATTAATGCCGAAGTCCATTTTACCACCCTGAAAGATTCATATCTCCGGTTATAGGAGAGATTACAAACTCCTGAAACCCCTCTTTTACAAGATATTCGAAATCGTCTTTAATATCACAAATATTTCCAGTAATACAGTATTCGTCTAAAGCTTCTCTGCTCACCAGTTCTGAAGCCTTATCGTAACTGCTCTTCTCCAAGGCCTTTCTTATTTTTATAGCCTCTTCAGCCAGACCTGTGCTTTTCAGCATGTATTCTGGAGTGCTCACTAGCATTGTGGCGACAATTACTCTTGCTCTTTTACTTTTCTCAAAAGCTACAGGATTCCAGACAATTTTTTTTATTTCATCAAAACGTTTACCATGCATTTCTGCTGATTTTTTCACAATCTTAAGAGCCTCTTTAAGATAACTTCTCGGTGTAGAAAATATAACTCCATCTGCAACCTCACCGGCAAGAGCAAGGAGTTCTCTTCCCCTCACCCCGAAGTAAATTTCAGGAACTTTCACACCTTTTATTCTTAAACTATAGCCTCTGAGGCAGGCTTTTCTTCCTTCATAACTTACTTTCTCACCTCTGAAAATAGCTCTTATAACTTCGGCAGTTTCCCTGAGCACTTCATTGGCTTTGCCCGGTGCCTTTCCTGTAAGCGTCTCAACTTCTGTTATACCTCCTGCACCTATACCTAAAGTAAATTTATTGTTAGTTATGAGCTGAAGCCCTGCCGAGCCACTAGCTATCAAAACAAGGCTTCTCACATATGGGCTGAGTATGCCAGAAGCTACTGGAAGCCTAGACTCATTTGCAAAAATAGAAAGGTATGTGAATATCTCTCTTGAGAGTATATCTTCACCCACAAAAACCCTTGAAAAATCCTTTTCTTCAGCTATTCTTAGCAGCTTCATTGAATGTTTCAGGGGCATGCCTGTTGTAACTCCAAGAGAGAACTCCATAGATATCCTTAAAGCTCTATCGTTATAAAATTGAAATATATATCAAGTTTCTGGTTTTTATTTGTCAGCCACACCTATCAGAATGTGTGCAAGATTTATTATCTTTTTAGCAACTGTGGTATTGGGATAATTTAAAATCAGAGGCTCTCCCATAGCCAGAGAAGTTTCAACCTTTTCTTCATAGGGTATCTCCACAAGAACTTTCGAATTGAGAGCAAACTCTATATTTTCATTTGTGAGATACTTCTTCTGTGCTGTATTGTTTACAACAACACCAACAATTTTACTACCAAGCTTCTTTGATATATTTTTGGCACGCATGCCATCTACAACACTGAGGATATTAGGTGTTACAACAACAAGAGCATTTTCCTGGGACTGAAGTGGTGCAAAAATCGTGTTGGAACCTGAAGGGGAATCAATCACTATCACATCATATCCATCAATAAGCTTTTTAATCATATCATTGAATTTTTCTGTATCTATATCACTCAAAGATTGAAATTCAATATCCCCATAAATTACATCAATACCGTCATATTTTGAGATAACTTCATCCAATTCCTTCTTTCCAGCCAGATAATGGTGAATTGTAGCTTCAGAAGAATCAATATTCATAGCCAGTCCCACATTGGGCTGTTCAATATTTCCATCAATTAAAAGGACTTTTTTTCCCATAGTTGCTATAGCAATGGCGAGATTTATAGAAATAAAAGTTCTTCCTACACCTCCCTTTCTTGAGATTATAGTCAAACTCGTTCCCATACCAAACATCTCCTTCATGAATATATATTAAATTTTCTGTTCTGCAATAACTGTACTCTCTCTGGGTATGTCTCTGTAAATTATCACTCCAGGCCCTATTTTTGAGTATGAACCTATTTTCCTTCCAGAGTTTATCATAACATTCAGACCAAGTTTAACATTATCTCCAATTATAGCCCCGAATTTTCTTCTGCCAGTATCTACGAGTTTTCCCTTAATATATACTTTGACATTTGAGTTATCAAGCCTTAGATTTCCTATTTTTGCACCTGCCCCAAAGTTGCAATCCCTTCCAACAATACTGTCGCCAAGGTAACTCAGATGTGGTACATTACTTTTATCCATGATAATTGTATTTTTTATTTCTGTGCTCATACCTATTCTGCACCTTTTTCCTACTGTTGCAAAACTTCTCAGGTATGTATTTGGACCAACAGAACTTCCCTCGCCAATATAAACTGGCCCTTCAATGTAGCTACCTGATTTTATCACAGCCCCTTCTTCGAGGATAAGTTTTCCATTAATTGTAACATTCTCTTCTACTTTGCCTGTAATTTTCCCATCAGCCTTATCAAGAAGCTCTGCATTGGCATCAAGATAACCCCATGGTGAACCAATGTCAAAAAAATTCTCAATTTCAACTGCTGTAACATCAGCGTCCTCCATCTGAATCTTTATACTGTCAGTTATTTCATATTCACCTCTCTTTGAAAGTCCTGTTTTCTCTATGGCACTGTAAATTTCAGTTGAAAAGGCATAAATACCTGTGCTTATCAGGTTACTTTCAGGCTTTTCGGGCTTTTCCTGCAGGTTCTTCACAATATTCTTATCAACTTCTACTACACCATAAAATTCAGGGTTCTTTGAGGTCTTCACTGCTATTGTGGTATTATCTGAGTGAGCTTTCATTACTTTTTTAATATCACTGCTCAGAACAAGAGTATCGCCATTGAGAACAAGAAAGTCTTCAGTAAAGTTGCTTTTTGCAATTGCATGTGCAGTGCCAAGAAGTTTTTTCTGTTCAATATAAGTTATTTCAAGTCCAATTGCAGAGCCGTTACCAAAATAACTTTTTATATCATCTCCACAGTAACCAACAAGAATGGAAACCTCTCTGATGCCAGCCATTTTAACTTCTATGAGAAGGTGCTCGAGTAAAGGTTTATCTACAAGAGGAAGCATCACCTTCGGTTGAGTTTCAGTAAGAGGCTCAAGTCTTTTTCCCTGCCCGGCTGCAAGAATTAAAGCCTTCATGTCTATGCCCCGAACTTATGGCTTTTGTTTATTAAATCCAGAATGATGGGCATTATATGCTTTGCCTTTATTCTACCGAGTCCACCCAGTGTTGTACTCCTCTCGTCAAATCTCTCAACGCTGTCACTTCTAACCTCTGGCCCGGCTATGAGCACAGGTACAGTATCACCCGTATGTTCTCCAACACTACAGGGTGTTGAATGGTCTGGAAGAACAACAAGGTAATTTTCTATCACAAATTCCAGAAGTCTATCCATAGACCTGTCAAGCTTTTCAATAACTCTAATCTTTTCCTCAGGTTTATTATCATGCCCTGCCTCATCTGCTTCTTTGATATTTATAAGCACAATGTCTCTAGTATTCAGAGCATCAATCGCCTGAGATATTCTTGCTGAGTAATCAGCCTCTGCCTCAATAATATCAAAACCTGCCAGCTTTGTTATACCCTTTATTATCGCTGTGGTTGCTATACAGGCAGCATTAAGATTGTATTTTTCCTTAAAGCTTCTGAGTTCAGGGGTAATACCTGCCCCTCTTGCCAGAAGAAAATTAGCAGGTAGTTTTCTATTTTTATTGATAGGATATTCTTTGAGCACTCTATGTGCCTTTATGGAGAAGTCCCAGAGAATCTCTGCAGTTTTCTCTGCTTCCTTTTTTAAAGCTTCTGGCTTTTTAACTTTGACTCCTGATTCGTGGGGGTCTATATCACTGACTTCACAGCTCAGACCCTTTCCTTTAAGAACAAGTGCAGCCCTGTATTTGAGTGATTTAAATTCATAATCAACTTCAAGTTTAACCTTTTCTGTTATTGCCTTTTCCAGCTCCTCTGTATTCTCAATCCTTCCTGCTCTTCTGTCCTTTACTATTAGATTGTTATCAACAGTTGCAAAGTTACACCTGAAGGCAACGTCTCCTCTAGTTATTTCAATACCCATGCCAGAAGCTTCGAAAGGACCTCTGCCAGTGTAAACCTTGAAAGGGTCATAGCCCAAAATAGCAAGATGAGATGTATCACTTCCTGCTCTTATTCCAGGAGAAATAGGGTCTAAAATCCCTGTTATTCCCTTTTCTGCCAGAGCATTCAGATTATTCCTGTCAGAAGCTTCCAGTGGAGTTTTATAGTTGAGAGCTTTAACAGGCCTATCAGCCAGACCATCTATTACAAGTATAATAGCCTTCATATTCATCCCTCATCGTTATGTATGTTGATGTGAACTACCCACAGCTGAAGTCGTGGGCTTCCTGAGTCATAGGTGTATCTTGTGCTGGACCTCGAACAGGCATAAAATCGGTGTATCCCAACCCTACTTTTTTATTTTGGTATAGGTAGTCTATAGAGTTCTGCCTGCAGTTTTCTGCTACCAAGAGCATCATTATACAAATGTCTGCATGTATCCAGAGTAGCCTCTAATTTTACTATCTGCTTTTTACCAGAATACGGCCTGCATTTGTAACTCTTTAGCATTACACCTCCTTTCTTCATAATATCATTCTTGTTTTTATAACTATATAAATTTTGTGTTTGTTTATATCATTAAATTTAAATTTGAGATTCATTATACAATTTACGATTAGTTAGAGATATTTAATTATGTATATTTAGTTATATTATCGCATTCATCCAACGACTAAAGTAGTTGGTTTTCTGATATGTTTGTAATAATATAAAAATGATGAGTACCCAACCTATGCTTGCATGTTAGCAGTTGAACTTAGAGATATCAGAAAAAGTTATGGCTGGCTTAAAATCCTGAAGAATATAAGCAAACTCTGGTGAAGTGTATCATCACATCCAGCATGTTTAATCTGCCATGATAGTATCCCTCAGTCTGTTGAATCCATTTCATTCTGACAGGAATATTCCAGCACACAGTTTTTAAAAAGAGATTAAAGGTTGAGAAGCTCTCTCCCTCTATCTATCGATATGCTGAAAGGCCCCGGGATTTTCATTCCTGCCTTTCTAAGCGCTTTTACAGCAGCCCAATAATTATTTCGGTTTACATTTATTGTTACTACTTTCTGATTTTTCTTGACATGAGCTGCGAGACCCACATTCTTGCCAAAGGATCCTCTCATTCCATCGCTGACTCTGTCTGCACCAGCTCCTGTAGCCAGTTTATTCTCTCTCAGAACCACATGGGGAAATACTCTGAACTTGAGATAGAAGCCACTTCTTCCGGCTATCTTGGTCATATACTTATTAGCAGCTATTCTAGCAGCTTCCAGAGCGTTATGTGTTATCTGTACCTCCTCCTTTGTATGAAGAGATAATGAAATTTCAAATTTGTCAGGATTGATTATATCGCCCATATCAAAAATTGTAATCTTTGGATTGGGAACACCTTTCATATATTCCTTTCTTGTGAAAAGCCTCTTCTTAGCCACTCTGTAAACTTTACCTGGTTTAGTTTTTGACATTATCAGAACCTCCTGAGAAAACAGTAATTAATAGATTTCCCTCTATATACCGTATTAAAAGATATTAAAAATTTCACCTGCCGATGAGAACATGTTTACCCAACAATTCAAGACGTTAAAAAAACAGGATATTTTGATGAAAAACCTCGAAGGCCACCCATTTTAATTGGTGGATGAATTGACATTTGAGAGAATCTGAGACAGAACCTCTACCCATCAGAGCAAGCTCAGTCATTGAATTAGGAAGCCACTTTACTTGTAAAGTGGTAGTACACATCGAAAGTATTTCAATAATATAAAAGCTCGGGTGTTTATTATGCTGAACGAAAATGCCTTTAAAATAGTTGAGAAAATGATTTCCAGCAGTGAAAACCTTGGGATTATTTACAAAAAGGATGAAGCCAATATAATAGATGCTGGTATTAAAGCTGAAGGTAGCCTTGAAGCAGGAAGGCTCCTTGCCGAGATATGTATGGGTGGTCTGGGCAGTGTTGAAATCTCTCTGAAGGATTACTCAGGCATACTCCTTCCTGAAGTTGTTGTGAGCACAGATAAACCTGCTCTTGCAACCCTTGCCTCTCAGAAGGCTGGCTGGAATTTAAAAGCTGGAAACTTCTTTTCTCTGGGTTCGGGTCCTGCAAGAGCTCTGGCAAGAAAACCAAAATGGCTCTATGAAAGGCTGGACTACATGGAGAGTTATTACAGAGCGGTTATTGTGCTTGAAACATCTCAATATCCACCCCGAGAGATTGTAAGGCTAATTGCAGAGAGCTGCAGTGTGACTCCTGAGAATCTTTATATTATTGTTGCAAAAACTTCTTCAATAGCTGGAACAGTTCAGATATCTGCAAGAGTTGTTGAAACTGCTCTTTATAAGCTTGACCACATGGGAGTAGATACAAGAAAGATAAAATTTGCTATTGGCAGGGCGCCTGTTGCTGCTGTGGTTAGCAGTGAGGGTGAAATGATGGGAATAACCAATGATATGATAATCTATGGTGGCGAGGTATTTCTTGCCAGTGAAGTCGATTTTGATATTAATGAAGTTCCGAGCAGTGCTTCTCCATCCTTTGGAAAACAATTTGCAGATATTTTCAGAGAAGCTGATTATGATTTCTATAAAATAAATCCAGCAATATTTGCACCTGCCAGAGTTGCGGTTAACTTTCTGAGTTCGAAAAAGCATGAAACTGCTGGAGAAGTTGCTTTAAATCTAATAAGAAAGAGTTTGAAGGTTGAAAAATGAAGAAGGTTTATCTTGTGGGCGGAGGCCCTGGTGATCCAGAACTTATAACCATAAGGGGAATGAAGCTTTTGAGTCAAGCTGATGTGGTTATATATGACAGGCTGATAAGCAGAAAACTTCTAAAATATACAGAGCCTGAGACAGAGTTAATATACGTTGGAAAGAGTTCTGGCAAACATCCCATGAAACAGGAAGAGATAAATCAGCTTCTTGTAGAGAAGGCTGGGGAAAACAGGGTTGTTGTACGCCTCAAGGGTGGAGACCCATTTATATTCGGCAGAGGTGCAGAGGAAATTTCTGCTCTGGTTAAGGCGGAAATAGAGTTTGAGGTTGTGCCAGGTGTTACCTCTGCTATTTCAGTACCTGAGCTTTCCTGTATACCTCTAACTCATAGGGAGTTATCCTCCAGTATAACACTTGTCACAGGGCATTTTGCTCCGGGAAATGAGAACAGAGTTGACTTTTCGGCTCTCATGGCTGATACTCTAGTGATTTTAATGGGGGTAAACAATCTTCCAGAGATTGTCCCTCAACTTTTAAAGAGAAGGAATGAAAATACACCAGTTGCAATAATAGAGAAAGGTACGACTGAGGAGCAGCGCATAATTCTCGGTAATCTTGGTAATATAGTTGAGAAAGCAAAGGATTCTGAAGTAAAACCTCCTGCCGTGACTGTCGTTGGCGAGGTTGTGAATCTCAGAGAGATTTTCAGGAGAGGAAGTAAAAAATGCTAGCTCTTGTAGTTGCGGGCACCAGACCAGAGGTTATCAAGCTATCTCCTGTGATGAGGGCCTTTGAAGACTCTGACATAAATTATATATTTGTGGCCACGGGACAGCATTATAGTTTCAGGCTCTTCCAGAAATTTATAGAAGAGCTGAAGTTTCCAGAACCTGATTACAATCTTGATATTGGCTCTGGTTCTCAGGCATATCAGACTGCTAGAGCTATTGAAGGGCTTGAAAAAATTATATCTCAGGCAAACCCGGATGTTATTGTTGCCCAAGGAGATACAAATGCTGTACTCAGCGTGGCACTTGCCTCTTCAAAACTGAATATACCATTTGTACATATTGAAGCAGGGCTGAGGAGTTTTGATATGACAATGCCTGAAGAGGTGAATAGAGTTGTGGCGGACCATCTGGCTGATATTCTATTTGTTCCTACTGAACGTTCTGGTCTCAACCTTCTTCATGAAGGAATTTCAAGAGAAAAAATTTTTATCACAGGTAATACTATTGTGGATGCCACTCTCCAGAATATTGAACTTGCTGAGAAGAAGGCAGAGGTTGATATTCCTTCAGGATATTTTCTTTTAACACTTCATAGAGCTGAAAATGTCGACTCAGAGAGAAGAATCAGAAATATTCTTGAAGCTCTTGAGGAGCTGGATGAAGAGATTATTTTCCCGGTACATCCCAGAACTGTGCAGAGGATTGAAAGCTTTAATCTTGCTGGAAATTTTCATAACATTAAACAGATAAAACCTCTTGGCTATCTTGATTTCCTTTTTGCTCTTAAAAATGCCAGAGCGGTCTTTACTGATTCGGGAGGTGTACAGGAAGAAGCTCTAACTCTGGGTGTGCCCTGTATAACATTAAGAACCTCCACAGAAAGGCCTGAAACACTGGAGGCTGGTGTTAATTTTCTTGCTGGAGTTGATAAAGAGGGCATACTGAAGGCTGCTGATAAGGCACTATCAGGAATCAACTTCAATTTGAAAAATCCTCTGGGTGACGGACAGGCTGGAAAAAAAATTGTCGAGACCCTCCTCAACCTCAAAGCAGAGGGCAGACTGGATTTAAAAAAGCCAGAGAAAAAGATTGGCGAAGAGAAGAGAAGATTTTTGAGAGTAGGTAGTGAGCTTAAGGGAAAAAGGATTTATAACTCCAACCTGGAGATTCAGAGAGTTATTCAAAGTGGGAGAGAGTTATTTCCCAGTGAAAATCTTATTTTAGAGCAGGATATGCTCATTGAAATTATAGAAAGGAAATTTTATTGAGAATTTCCTTTTCGCTCTTTATTCCCACAAAGCTGGAAGCAACTTTGCCTCCCTTCACAAGGACAAGCATTGGCACTCCAAGCACCCTGTAAGCTTTTGCAACATCTTTTTCCTTTGATGCATCGACCTTGATAACTTTATACCTCTTTTTCAGCTTATTTATTGTGGGTTCCATTCTTTTACAGGCACCGCAACTTGGTGTGGAGAAGTATATCATGAAGAAGTCTTCCTTATTTTTTGCTTCTTCAATTTCTTTATTGGCTAGAGGAATCTCTTCCCCCTTTCTTACACCATAAAGTCTGGGTAATAGTTTTGATATAACAAGGAATGCCACAGCGAAAGCTATAAGAAAGTTGATAATTTCTTCCATGTTAATACTCAAGATATTTAGCAAGAGAAAATTTTTAGGTAAATCTTTATTTATGCTATATGCAAATAAGATACAAGTCAATCACCACCCATTCAAATGGGTGGCCTGCCTCGTGAGAGAAGGGGTAACTGGTTGATTAGGATGTATAGTAATATGCAGAAGTTATTGGTAGAGTTTAAGAACACACCAGAGGATTTACATCAAGTCCCCTGCTATGTAAGTGGGACATTAAACAGAGACAAAAGTCTCAGTGTGCCCTGCATAGTACTGACCAATAACAGCTCCGAAGAGGACCTACACTCTGGCAAGAGTAGGC
>VAOW01001362.1_pt1 | contig 29810 bp, 26 predicted proteins | sample 3393921 | NCBI WGS metagenome assembly VAOW01 (sample SAMN08290428, study PRJNA428436) | hydrothermal vent metagenome | isolation source: Deep-sea hydrothermal vent chimney | place: Indian Ocean: Southwest Indian Ridge | depth 2742 m m | reverse complement strand
GCTGCGCGCCATCTCCATTTTGAACGACCTAAATTAACTCAACTTGAAGAAATTAAACTGCCAATTTAGCATTCAGAACTTATGGGACGCACTACTAGGAGCCTGTCGGACTTATGAGAAATCTACTGTGCGGCAGGGAAACGGTCCAAAATATCCTGATTTCTCGTTACATAGCTACCACTATGCCCCTCAAATTCATGCTATTTTGATCTCGCTTCCCCACCTGCTCGCTATGATTCCCCTAAGTCCGACAGACTCCTAGCATGACCGCGTCAGCTCGCTATACCCGATCCTTCTGCGTATGCTGTGCAACCTCATGCGCCCACTCCTCCTCGTCCTGCTTCTGCTGACGCCGGCATTCGCATTCGCGACCGGCGCCCGGATCGACGTCGGCGCCGTGCGTATCGATCAGAACGCCGCCGAGCGTATCGGCCAAAGGCTCGAACATAATACCCCGACAGGTGACAAACTTAATCAACTCATTAACAAAGTGTCCGCTTACAAGTCGCGCGCCAGCGTCTGCATCGAAACACAGCAGGGCGAAGTCAATAATATCAGCCAGCAGATTAAGACGCTGGGTTCGCCAGTGAAAGGTGAATCGTGGCAGGTCACGACCACACGCTTGCAACTCGGGAAGCGGCAAACTAAAATCTTACAGCTTGCCGCCAACTGCCGGTTGCTCAAAGTCACCGCATCCAATGTATTGCGCGATCTGCTGCGCATACAAAACAGGCAGCTTACCAGCAAGCTTCTGGCGCGCGGCGCGCCCATAGGGCGGGTCATCGTGCAGTTGGCGTCCGAACTACCGCACCCAAACAGCCTGTTCAATCCGCGAATATTGATCAAACGGCTCGGAGCGCATGACTGGAACGCCATCCTCTGGCTTACCTCGCTCATCCTGCTCGGCCTGATCGGCGGATTCATCGGACGCCACAGCATGGCAGGCAGCGACCCGATCGACCCCGAGAAAAACTTCGCGTACGCCGTGTTCCAGGCCATTGGGCTGAGCCTTAACCACTATCGTCCCGGATTACTCATCAGCGGCCTGTGGTCACTGTACTGGCTGGATATCGGTCCGCTGCCCACAGGCTGGCCGCTGCTGGCTGATATCAGCTTCATTCTGTTCTCCTATTATCTGGCGCTCGCCGCAATCCGCGCAAGCTTCGATCCATCTCCGCCTGCCATGCTCTACCTGCCTTTCCCGGAGCCACTGGCGCGCAGTTTTGGCCGCGCTCTGCACTGGCTCACCCTGAACGCGCTCGCCGGCGCACTTGTCTTCGTCACCCCCGTTGCCAAAGCCTTCTCCACCCCCGTGATGCTGATGGCGCATTCGCTCTGGAGCGCCCTTCTCGTGCTTAACCTCATCTGGATCGTCTGGCTGACCCTTCGTTTGCGCCGCAAACAGGGCGTTGGCCTTATCCGTCCGATCATCGTTCTCGCTCTGCTGGTCAGCCTCACCGCGGAGTGGATCGGCTACCGCAATCTCAGCGAATTTATTATCGACGGCGTCGCCTTCACGTTGCTCAGTCTGCTACTCGCATGGCTCGCCTCAGCGCTCGGCAACGATCTGATCGACAGCCTGGACGAAGGCCGTTATGTGTGGGAAAAACGCCTCAAAGCGTATCTTGGCGTGAGTAAGGACGAATTTATCCCGGGCCTGTTCTGGCTGCGCGTCCTGATCTACGTCTCGATCTGGATCGTGCTGATTTTCGCCTTGCTTCGTGTCTGGGGGCTGCCCGTCAGCCTGGAGACGGAATTGATGCACTGGCTGACCCGCGGCTTCACCATCGGTCATATCATGATCGAACCGGGACGCCTGCTGTTTGCATTAATGGTGTTCTCACTGTTGCTATCGTTCGGGACCAAAGTGCGCACCATGCTTGCACGGCGCCTTTCGCGTTCGCGCATGGAACGCGGCGCACGCGAAGCCGCCGTAACCATTACCGGCTACGGGATCATGATCGCCGCGGCGCTGATCGCCCTCTCCATCACCGGTATCGCCTTGCAGAATATCGCCATCATCGCGGGCGCCTTATCGGTGGGTATCGGCTTCGGCCTGCAAAACATTGTCAACAATTTCGTTTCCGGCCTTATCCTGCTTTTCGAGCGTCCCATCCGTACCGGCGACTGGATCGTCGTTGGCAGCGTCGAGGGATATGTGCGGCGGATCAGCATCCGCTCGACACAAATCCAGACCTTCGACTTCGCCGACGTCATCGTACCCAATTCGGACCTGATCTCCGGCGCTGTCACCAACTGGATGTTACGCGACAACTACGGGCGCGTGCGCGTACCCGTCGGCGTAGCCTACGGATCCGACACCCGTCAGGTCGAGGAAATCCTCCTCCGCATCGCCAGCGAACATCCGTTGATCATTCACGGCAGCAGCGACACCCTGAATCCTCGCGTATTGTTCCTGTCGTTTGGCGACAGCGCCCTGAATTTCGAACTACGCGCCTTCCTTCGCAGCGTGGCTGAACGTCCGTATGTGCTGAGCGACCTCAATTTCGCCATCGACGCCGCCTTCCGCGAAGCAGACATCCAGATCCCCTTTCCCCAGCGTGATTTGCATATCCTTACCCCACCGCCTGCACAGGAAGCACCCGGCTGAGACGGCAGGATACGTAACGGCTTGCGCTGCAAGAGGCTTCCCTGATTAGGGATTACACCCGGCGATTTCACAATGCAAACGTTTTAGCTGGGCAATGCATGCCTGTTTCTTCGCTGCCGGAAGCCTGCTGAAAAGCAAGAGCATCTCCGCCAGATCGTCTTCACGCGCATAGAAGAAGGCGGTGGGCACGATCAGCGCCGCGGCGAGATTTTCAGCGGTGATATAGTCGGGAGCATGCTTGCCGCGTTCGTATTGATTGATACGGGCGCTGGCGCTGAACTCGTCGATACCAGCGACGATGCCGAGCATCTTTTGGGAAAATCCCGCGCTGACGCGCGCTTCCCGCAACCGCGGGCCGATAGGTGTATTCTTCTGCATCTCAGTCCGTCCGCTCCTGCAATATGGAATAGGCTAAGAGAATCTGAGTTTTTACCTTGACTGGATACTAAGGATTTCTTAGTCTCACCAATTGCCAATTTGCATTATGTTGCGATGATGATGGGCCGACCGTATCAAGCGTGTGGATGATAGGCCGCGAAACAAGTCCTGTCCGTATGGCTTTGCAACACCGGGAAGCAGCGTCTGAGCAATCATGTGCGCTAAGGGAAGAGAGAGCAAAATGGCGAATGGTAAAAATGAAAATGAACTGCGTAAACGGGTAGAGACCAGGCTGGCCTCCGCGGGTGAGGATTTGTCCGCATCTTTCCCGCGGGACTCCCGGGCGCTGATCCATGAATTGCATACGCACCAGATCGAACTGGAGATGCGGAACGAGGAACTGCGCCGGGCCGAGGAAGAACTGGCAAAACACGAAACACAGTATCGTACGTTTTTCAAGGAAACGATGGATGTCTATTACAGGACAGACATGGACGGATGCATCAATGCCATCAGTCCTTCCTGCCTGGCCCAGACAGGCTACGCGGAGGAGGAGATCCTCGGCCGACCGGTCACGGAATTCTACACGGATCCGGCGCAGCGGGAGAAGCTGCTCGACAAACTGCTCCAAAAAGGGCAGGTGAATGATTTCGAGGTCCAACTTGTTCATAAGGATGGATCGTCCAGAATTGCATCGGTTTCCTGCTATTTGACGCTGGACGAGCGCGGGCAACCGATTGCCGTCGAGGGCATTCTGCGCGATATCACCAGGCGTAAGCAGGAGGAGGAGAGACGGGATTTGCTGCTGGAAGAAAATCGTGGACTGATACGGCGACTGATGCAGGTGCAGGAAGAAGAGCGGCGTCTGCTGGCCCGCACCCTGCACGATGAGCTGGGTCAGTTGCTGACCTGCATCGATACGCGCGCGGCGTATATCGCCAGACATACGGATGACGCCGAACTTCGCGTCATGGCCAAAGAGATTGTCCGCGATATCAGCACCTCGTTCGATGCCAGTCATGCCATGCTGTTGAAACTAAGGCCGGGATCTCTTGATATTCTGGGTCTTGCCGCCGCCTTGACGGAATTGGTCGGGCAGTGGGAAAAACTGGCCGATATGGACTGTTCCCTGCATATCGGCGGGAACATCGATCATCTGGACGACATGCACGCTATCGCGATCTACCGGCTGGTTCAGGAGGGGCTGACCAATGCCCACCGCCACGGCAAGGCGCATCGCGTGGGAATTGTCGTGCGGAATACGCCGCCGCATGCAGGGCGGCCGGGTTGCGTACTGGTCGAGATCAGCGACAACGGCAAGGGCCTGCGCGTGGAGGCGCACGAGGGCATGGGCATCATCGGCATGCGCGAACGGGTACGCGCCCTGGGAGGTACGTTCCTGCTGAGCGACCATCCCCGGGATGGCGTGCGTATCGAGGCCATGCTGCCGCTGAATGAAGGGAAAGATGAAGGAAAGGACAGCTAGTGTCCGTTCGTGTGCAGCTTGTCGACGATCACGAAATCGTGCGTGCGGGGTTCCGGTATCTGCTGGAAAAGGATAACAACATGCAAGTGGTGGCGGAATCGGCCACAGGCAAGCAGGCCTGCCGCGATTACGGCACGCACCTGCCCGATATTCTGGTCATGGATATTTCCCTGCCCGACATCAGCGGCCTTGAGGCCATGCGCCGTATCCTCCTTCAACATCCCCGCGCACGGATTCTGATACTTAGCATGCATGTCGGCATCGTGGCGGATCGCGCCATGCAAATGGGCGCCCGTGGCTTTATCTGTAAAAGCAGCGGTGCGGAGAAACTCGCGGCAGCCATTCACAGAATCATGCGGGGAGGACGTTATCTGGATGATCACGCAGGCGCGGCATCATTGGCGCGGCAGGCCTGGTCAGGCAAACCCCCTGCCCTTTCCAAGCGCGAACTCGAAATCTGCATGCTATTGGCAGAAGGGAAAAGCGTGGCGGGGATTGCCAAAACCCTGTACCTGAGCGAGAAAACGGTTTACACCCACCGGCAGCACATCATGGATAAACTGGGCGCGGCGACGACCATCGGGCTTGTACAAGCGGCAACCCGGACGGGAATCTTTTCTAATGGCTGATCGGGCTTCACTTCCCGGTTCCCGTATTACGGTCCCCGGTTTCCGATCAGTTTTCCGATCAGTTTTCCGGTCAATCCGCCGTTCCGGCATCAAATCCACTAAAATAAGAATTATTCGGATACCGGCGCAGGATATTCCCTTTTATGATCTCGTCATCAGGGGATGGATATACGGCAAGATATGAGTCTCTCCAAAACTGAAAAAGCTGAGCGGTACAACGCCGTCGCCGCATGACGCCCGGCGGACCGGATCAAGGATGGCAAGGATGGCTGCAATGACCGAAACAGATAAGGCACGCTATGATACTCTGATGACTTCCTGTGAAGTGATCACACCATAATCCGGCCAGGAAAATCGCAGCACCATGAGTATTCACCAGTCCGCCGCCGGGAAATTCCGAAGACGGCCCGAAAGAAAATGTCTGATCCTGAGCGGGAACGTCTGCCTCGGATATCAGACCGCATGGCTGTTTGAAAGACACGGATGGCAGGCGCATGTGGTGCATGACGACGGGCAGGCGTATGAACATATGTTGAAGGAAAATGTGGGCGTCGTGGTGGCGGATATTGATGCGATCGACCTGGGGGGATTGGCCACCCTGACCTATTGCCGCCAGCATGATTCATCCATCACGACCTATGCCATTGCTCCGAGCGATGATGCGTATCGAAAAAGCCTGGCGCGCGACTTGGGAGGATGCGACGGCTTTTTTTATCTCGAAAAGGGAAGTCTGAAAATTGATTTCAGCCGTGGCATGGCGGCGCGGGTCACAAACCAATGAAAGAGATCTTCGTCACGGGTGACAGTGTCCGGGACATCAGCGCTCTGGAAGCCCGTATTCAAAGCTGGGGATTGACTGCCATCGCCGTCCGGGACGTTGCGAACCTTGCCAGACTTGCGACACGCTTTCCGACTGCTCTGGTGTGCAGACCGACCCGTTGGGAAAAGATGCCGGATCATCCGTTGCAGGCCTATATTGATACGCATATCTCACAAGACAGGGTGATCTCCTATGGGCCGGACTTGTGGGGCACGGGCTGCCCGACAATCCTGCGCAATCAGTTTACGGAAATGCTGGATTGGGCGGTGCGCCATGGCTAGCGCTGCCCTTTACCCGCCAACCGCACTTCGGCGAGTTGCCCGCCATACGGGAAGAAACGGTTGATCTTCTGCCATGCCGACCATAAAAGACACACAATCTGAGCGCGCTCCAGAGCGCGGATCTTCGCGCGCCGTCGTAAAAGCAATACAGCATGAACGCGATCAGGAACAACAAATTCGCCGCATTGTTTGTCTTCTCATGGATGTCCTGGTGATTCCCGATGGCGACCAATATGGTGCATATTTTGGCGATGGCAGCGAAACGGACAACCGTGAAGCTCTCACCACATGGATACGGGAAATGTTGCCGGAAATCGGCGCCAGCCTGACGGAAGAACGACTTCTGGCCCTCCTGCAAGATCGCCTCAATCGCCGTTTATCCACGGCCCGGTTTGAAAAAGGAAAATGACCGATATGACAACACATCCGCCTCAAGCAAGGCGAGCCCTTCTCGCGGATGACAATCATTCCGTTCGCATGGTGCTGGGCCGGATCATCAGTTCATTCGGTTTCGACGTCACTTATGCTGAAAATGGCAAGAGGGCGCTGGAGCTGTACGATCATGCCCATGGTAAATTCGATCTGCTGATTACGGACATCTGCATGCCGGAGATGAACGGAAACGATCTGGTTCATGAGATTCGCGAACGGGATCAAAAACTTCCAATCATCGCCATTACCGGCTTTGCCGAACCGAAACTGATTAGCGAGATTGAGTCCTGCAATGCCCGGCTATTTAAAAAACCGATCAATTTCGAAGCACTGCGCTCCTACATTGGCTCCCTTAACCTGCATAATTCATAACTCGTTGTGAACAAAGGAACAAGCCAGGGGCGCAGTGGCGTTTGTGAATCATGCAGGTGAAATAATCCGGACTCACAACCGCCGGCCGGAAAAATCATTGACACCGATCAAGAATCTCCATACTCTGCATCCCGATCCAATTGCAAAACAATTACAAAACTCTGGGTGGGTGAACGGCAATCCCGCTTTGAGTCCCTTTGATGCGGGCCAAAGCGGGACAGCCGATCTCTGCTCACGGGTTTTTCAGTTGCCTCGTAAGTTTACTTATTGAGGTAAACTGGAAGGATGAAACCTCAAAATCGGGAGACCTTTGAAAAATGTTTGGAGAACTGCACGATTTACACCATGAATTCCCGGAGTACAAGAACAAAATTCATGAGTTGAAAATACATGGTGGTCATTTCAAGCGTTTATTTGATGAATATAATGAATTAGCTCACAAGATGGTTCGTGTTCAGCAGGAAATAGAAACGCCTTCTGATGAAGTAGTGGAAGGGTTAAAGGTCAAACGCCTGCACTTGAAAGATCAACTTTATTCGATGCTCAAAAAAGCGTAAGGAGATACCAAAATACTCCTGGCCTGGAAACCAAACGAATCCTCAAACATTTTTGTATCATTGATGATGACTTCGTAAAAAGTCATCAAAGCGCTCATGAATGGGCGCGCGAATCAAGGGCTTGCAGCGCAAGTTGTTAATACTTTCCGTGGAGTAAAAAGGCCATGGGTGCTTTATTGTGGATTTTAACCGTCAACAATCCCGACAGACTCCCGTCCGGAGCAGGCGTGAAACCGGAAATCCGTGGCCCGAATACGGCGATCACCGGATCATACCATAGCGGAATATAAACCTGATCCGCGGCCATCCGACGCTCTACCTGCCCATAAAGTTGGCGGCGCTTCTTCCTGTTTTCCGTCTGATCCGCCGCATCCAGCCATCGATCCACCTCCTGATTGCTGTAACGGCCACGATTGGCGCCTCTTGGCGGCCACATATCCGAAGCCAATATCCAGCGATAAATGTCCGGATCAACAATGCCTACCCACGAAAGTGAGTAAACCTGAAAATCTCCCCGCCTGATACGGGCATAGAACCCGCCCCACTCCAATGATTCAATATGCGTTTCGACGCCCATGCCATGCCACATGGAAGCAATGGCGGTAGCCAGTCTCAAACGGGCCGGATCCGTACTGGTTCGATAATTTAATGTAAAACGAACACCGTTGGCCTTGCGTGGATAGCCAGCGTCATCCAGCAACCGTTCGGCGGTAGCAGGATCAAAGGGGGTTGTGGGCAACGGTTCCGCCGCCCAGTGCGTGGGGGAAAGCACCGTCTCGGCCAACTCGGGTAAATTGGAAAACAGGGATTTTTTGAGGCGCATTCGGTCGAGGCTCAGCGCCAGGGCACGGCGTACGCGCACGTCTTTTAGTATGGCGTCATGCAGATTCAGACCAATATAAGAGAATGTCGTGGAGGCGCGGCTGACGATTTTAAGTTGCTTTTGCCGGCGTAAATAGGGCAACAAATTCGGTGGCAGATCATTCTCGGTAAAATCCAGTTCGCCATGCGCCAGTTTAAGACTGCGTGTCACGGGATCCTTAACCGTAATAAAACGCAAACGCCGAACAGGCCCATGAGTATTGGATTGCTCCAATAGAAGACCATGCTGATCCCAGCTTACCCAATGGCATGGCCCACAGCCGATAATTTCACGTGATTGCTGGGCCCTGGCCGCCAGACGAGCCGGGAGAATCCCGATGGATAAACGTGTTAGCAGGGATGCATCCGGCTTGATGAGACGAATGACAAGCTCCCGTTCCGATATGGCTTCCACCTTGCGAATGGCCGAAAAACCGGCCCGCAGCGGACTCGCCTTATCCGCATCCATGATGGAGTTCAGCGTTGCGGCCGCATCCGCTGCCCGCACCGGCGCGCCATCGCTAAACTTCAGTCCGGAACGTATAAAAAAACGCCACGTCAAGGCATCAGGATGTTCCCAGCGCCCGGCAGCATCCGGTTGCGGTTCGAAATGCGCATCCAGTCTGACAAGACCGCGATGCATCAGTTCCTGGATGCGATGCGATGCCGCATCGGTGGCATAACGCGGGTCCAGACTCATCGGTGCTTGCGCCAGCCCGATGCGAATCTCGTTCCGTCCCGGTATGGCCTGTTGACAAGCCGAAGCCGTCAGCAATATGAACAGTGAAATCAGTAAACGAATCATCGCCGCCACAGGCTCATGGCCTCCACATGACCGGCATAGGGAAAAAGGTCGAAGGCTCGAAGCGCTCGTAAACGATAACCCGTCCTGTAAAGCTCCCTTGCATCGCGGGCGCCGGAAGCGACATTACAATTCACCATGATGATCGTGGCTGGCAATAATGCCCCCATGCTCCGGCAAATCCTTTTCGCGCCCTTTCGGGGAGGATCCAGAATTAGCGTATCCGCGCCGGAAAAAGGGCCCGAATCGAACGGTTCAAAGAGGTTCATTGATTCATAGTGGGCATTCAGGCCATATTCCCGCGCACAAATATTGGCTTGCCGGATACTGGATACGGCGGCATCCCCTCCCCGAACTTCCGCGCCCGTAGCATAGGCCAGCGGTAGTGACAGATTGCCGACGCCGCAAAAGAGATCCGCCACGAAACGGGGGGTTCCGGCCCATTCCTGCACCTGACGCACCATTTCCGCGTTACCGGCAGCATGGCCCTGAACAAAATCATCGGGACCGACCGGCAAGCGAATCCGTGCATCGCCCGCCGGAAGGAGATCATGCAACGTTTTGACCGGGCGCAACAGGGGAATGGCGGCCGAAGAGCTGCGCCACCAGGGAACCACCGGAGCACATATATCCGCGTCGCCTGATAATAAAGCCGGATATTGCACGCTGGCATCACTTATCCGGCTTCCTTCGAATACGACATGAATCCCGCCCGAAACATATGTCATCCGGACGGACTCGATGCCATCAGGAATATGCTCCTGAATATGCAGGCGAAGCTTGTCCATTTCCGGACAAACTATCCGACAAGCGGGGATTCGCACGGCCCTATGGGTGTTTCTTGCACGAAAACCCAGGAAGGCCCCTTTTGGATCCTCTCCGCGCCACCACCGGACGCGACGGCGTTGCCCACTTTCAGGCGCCTTGTGAATCGGATTCCATAGGGTGTCCGAACCGAAGAAAGGCATAAACGCATCCCGGACCCATACGGATTTCATCGCCGCATGATGCGTCGGATCAAGAAATTGCAGGGCGCAGCCGCCGCAAACAGCCGCGATGCCACATGGCGTACCGGCGCGAAGATCGGAAGCATCCATCAATGCCTCCACACGCCCGCGCAGGACTCCGTGCCGCTTGCCTTCAATCCGGCATCGGACAGTGTCTCCCGGGATGGCGTTGCGTACAAGAAATTTCTGACGCCCATGCCGAACAAGGACATCACCGCCAGGAAGAATGCGCTCGGCATGACCTGTAATCAGCGGCTGCGGCTTCACTTAAGGCAATAAATCAATCGGCCCAATGGTGATGGGCTCGGATGTCCTGAATTTGAACCTTACGCCTTTGACATGGGCAAGCGCCTTTCGGGATTTGCGAATACTCAACGGCCGATCAATATCGCGATCCTTGCGATCAAGAAGGGTCCGCCAATGCCCTCTGCCGTCCTCCACTTCAAGCTTGATTTCTCCACCCTTGAAGGTCCGTCTTCCCACGCTGGCCCGGTGGATTACAATACGCGAAAGCTTAACCGGCTTTTTCAGATATAGGCGAATCCAGCCACTCCTGAACATTCTTATTTTATCCTTCAGCGGATAATCGGCCAGCGATTTAAAATAGCCCGCCGGAAGCGGCCACAATTTTTCCTTGATCCATCGGTATGGAATGCCCGGCACCCGGATTTTGGTAAACAAATGACGTGAATAAACCCCATTGGCCCGCGGAGGTTCGGCCCGCATGGCGATACCCCTCAATATTTTATGAACCACTTCACAACTGGCCGGCCTTTTATCCGGATCTTTAGCCAGCAATGCCAGAATCAGATCGGACATGGCCACCGGCAATGCAACATTCAGCTTCCGTGGAGAATCGGGATCATGGCGAACCTGTTTTTCCAGGATTTCAAACTCGCCTCCGGCTGATGCATTAAAAGGCAGCTTACCGGTCGTCATCTGATACATCAGGATACCCAGGGCATACAAATCCGTACGGGCATCAATCGGCTGGTTGAGGATTTGTTCGGGCGCCATGTAGCGAAACGATCCAACGGTTGCGCCGCTCCGGGTTAAATCATCCCCACCCTGCTTGGGTTTGGCCAGACCGAAATCCATCAGTTTGACGGCGCCATCCGCCGCCAGGAGAATGTTGGCGGGCTTGAGATCACGATGCACCACGCCCAGCTTGTGCGCCGCTTCAAGTCCTGAACAAACCGCCTCGGCAATGCGGATCACGTCAAGCAGCGCAGGCCGGGGATTCTGGCAGAGATATTCCTTCAGATTTTCCCCATGCACCATCTCCATTACCAGTGCCATGTGTTCTCCATCTTCATAAAGCGACAGCAAGGTGACAATATTGGGATGAATAATCTTTGCGTGCATACGCGCTTCGCGGCGAAAACGCTCCATCAGGCTTTGCTGCTTAAGCATTTGAGGGTGGAGAACCTTAACCGCCACCTCGCGGTTCAATTTTTCATCCCGGGCGCGATAGACCACGCCCATGCCGCCCTCGCCCAGCTTGGCTTCAAGTTTGTAAGGACCGATGTGAGGAGCCTCGTCCCCGCCAGTCAAGGCGACGCCACAATGCTTGCAGAAGCCTTGCGCCTGGGGTGTCCGGACATGACAGGATGGGAAATACATACAAGCTTGATTGTTAACCGGCATTATTTCATGTCAAGGCGCACGTTCCCGGCGAAGCGCCTGTAAACGATTAAAACGGGTGAGATAAGATGGATATTCCGTCGAAACATTCAATGATTGAACAGATAATTTAAACAATTCTCCCATTCCCTGCGGCATCATCATACGTTTTATGCCTGATATGGCGTTAACGCTTTTTATATCGTTGGATACGACCAACTGTTGAAGGCGTTCCTGAATAGACGGACTCTGGGCCAGCCATGCTCCCTGACTCATCCAGCAGGCCATATCTAGGCCCGATTTCATGCCCGCTTCAGCCAAGGCGGTAAAATCAACATGGGCCGTAATATCCCGGCTGCCGGGATCGGTGAGCACATCGCTCAACGCCTGATGCTTCAGGTGCGCCAGCAGCGTCCCCTCCCGGCGCCCCGGACGGTAATATTCACTCGCGGCGTAACCATAATCCACACAAAACACATAACCCCGTTGCATGCATGCGGCGATCTTCGATTGCCAGGAAAGCAGGGAGGGATTCCACTCACCATGATAACCGTCCGGCCAGGCTCGCATATCGTCCGGATCAATATCCGGCGGGTCGCTCAGCGGCCGTTCGTCCCACGCAAAGCCTGCGCCATCCCGACATACGCCTCGCTCAAACATGGTTTGATGGCGCCATGCAAAGCATCGAACGGGAAAAGCGTCGGGTAATTCATTGCAGAAATACAGAGCATTCTCCTGACGCTCCAGTCCACTCAGGCTGGAAGCCTGTCGGATATCCATGCCTTCGCGCTGATACAATACACGTTGCCGCCGGCGCATATGCTCACTGGCCTCGACGCCTATCATTCTTGCGGGCAACGGACGCTGCTTTCGCTCCAGCGATTTGATGATCTCGCACATCAGCCGCCCGCTTCCTCCTCCCTGCTCAATCAAACTCCAGTCCGCGGGGCTACCCAGTTCTTGCCAGCCCCAGTAAATCAAATCGGCCAATGCCAGCGCAAGCCATGGGCCAATATCCGGCCCCGTCACAAAATCCCCCGGTTCCCCAAAGACCTCAGCGGATTCATAATAACCAAACCCGGGGCGATACAGGGCATCGCGCATGAATGCATCAAAGGGCAGCCATCCCCCCGCATGATCGACATGTTTCCGGATATCGCGTGTCAGTGCATCGGACATGGTTGACGCCTCCCCCCTGTTGCGGCTACGGTATGCGCCACATATTAAACAGGGAGACATGTAAATGGCATCTGAACATATCATTCATGTCAGTGATGACAGCTTTGAAAATGACGTATTGAAGGCATCCGGCCCCGTGCTGGTCGATTTCTGGGCGCCGTGGTGCGGACCTTGCAAGCAAATCGCCCCCATACTCGATGAAGTCTCGGACGGGATGCATGGCCGGGTTACCATCGCCAAAATAAATATTGATGATAATCCCAATACGCCCGGAAAGTATGGCGTCCGTGGCATTCCCACGCTGATGCTGTTTCGCGACGGTAATGTCCAGGGCACCAAGGTTGGCGCTATCAACAAAGCCAAGCTCGTTGAACTCATTGAAGAGCATCTGGACTGAAACATCCGTGACGGGTGCGTAAACCAATGGCTTACGCCGTCAAGTGATCCCGTAAATTGATCCCGTAAATTGATCGATTGGTAAGGAAATCAGCCACCTCCATTTTTTTTATCCCCCTCCCGCGCCAGTATCCTGTTTGCTTTTTCAATTTCGCGCATGTTCAGACTGCCCGTAGCGGCAGGCAGTCGTAGTCCGGCAAGTAAATATTCCGCCTTGGCCCGGACCAGATCCCGGCGCGCTCTGGCAAGGCGATCTTCCGCGTCCAGGCGCTCAACAATGGTGCGAAGCCCGGCTTCATATCCCGTCTGCGCCGCTTGCCTGGCCACTTTCGCTGAAACAACTCCGTGTTCAAGAGCGCGCATGCGCGCCGCCGCGGATTTCACGCTAAGGTATGCATTGTTGGCAACCAGACCCGCTTTCCGGCGTGCATCTCCCAATGTATAATCCGCTTCCACCTGCAGCTTTCTGGCCTTGCGCAACTGAGCCCGGGTACCGCCGCCCGCATACAGCGGAACCTCCATCTGAATACCCAGTTGCTCGGTTCTTATTGTGTAACCGGTTTCAAACAGGCTGTTGGTCACTTTTTCTCTTCCCAGTCCCGCTATCGCATCGATCCCCGGCAATCCCGCGGCGAGCGATTGTGTGACCTCCTGTTTTGCAACCGCCAGTTTTTTTTCAGAGATCAACACGGACAGGGCGTGCCGCATGCCTGCCTCTCGCCAGTGACCACCATCATTCGGTCTGGGCATGCGCGCGTGCATATGACGGGCGAAGGGAACCAGTTCAACATGATTGCTGTCGACCAGAGACTCGAAACGGGCTCGTGCCATAGCCAGATTGTTTTCCGACTGAATTCGGCCGGCACGGACCAGATCGAGCCTGCTGCTCGCCTCCAGAGCGTCATTGACCGTGGCCGTACCCACCTGAAAGGCGGTCGCGGCCTGTACGCGCAACGTTGACACGGCCTTTTCCTGGATCCTGGCCGCAACCACATCCTCACGGGTGACAAGCACATCGGTATAAGCCTGGGCCACATCCATCAACAAAGCCTGCCGCGCCAGCGAGAGTTTGAGTTCGCCGATTTCCGCGGCCAGTTCGCCTTTCGCGAATCCGGCCCAGCGGTCCAGGCGGAACAAAGGCTGTACCAGCGTCGCACCGAACTGGGATCGGTTGTATATCACGCTTGAGGCCAGGAAGCTCTTGGGTCGGGTATAGGCATATTTCTGTTTGAAGTGGATGAATTCACCCGTACCACTGATGAGGGGCAGCAAGCCCGCAAGTCCCAGATTTTTGTCTTCCAGTGAGGCGTCCCTGGCTGCCAGCGCCGCCGCGAAGGCGGGGGCGCGATCCAGAGCCATGCGCGCCGCCGCATCCAGGCTCAGTATGGTTCCGGCCCCGGCAAGGGTCATGCAGGAAAACAGGGCGACGCCTATCATCAGCGGATACTTCATGCGGTTCGTCCGCGCCATTGCCTGAAATGGATGACGCCGTGTTCGAGCAGGGAGTAAGCCGCGGGCACCACCACCAGAGTCAACAGGGTGGAAGAAATCATGCCGCCCACCACGGCCACGGCCATGGGAATCGTCATCTCGCTGCCCCTTCCCAGGCCAAGCGCGGTCGGAAGCAGCGCGAAAATGATGGTCATGGACGTCATCAGAACCGGACGCATGCGGATTGGACATGCCTGCAAAAGCGCTTCGTCAATACTTTTACCTTTCGCTCGCAACTGATTGGTAAAATCGATCAGCAGGATGGAATTCTTGGCGACAAGCCCTACCAGAAAGACCAGGCCGATCATGGAAAAAATATTGAGCGTATTGCCGCTGAACCACAGTGCGGTTACGCCACCAACCACCGCCAGAGGCTGCGCCAGCATCAGCACCCAGGGCTGCAGGAATGAATTGAACTGGCTGGCCAGAACCATATAAACCAGAATCATGGCCATGGTAAAGGCAAAAATGATGTTCTTCACCGTTTGCCCATAGGCGTGGGCCTGACCCAGAAAGGTAATACCGTAACCCGGCGGCAGCAGTTTGTGCGCCTCGTTTTTCACTACCGCGATCGCGTTGCCAAGCGGCATGGACGGCGTGCTATAAAACATGCCCGCGTAACGCAGGTCCATTTTTGGCACCACCGCCGGGCCAAGCTCCTTTTTCCAGCCCGCGATGGTATCCAGACGAACCGGATTCCCATCCTCGGCGTGCAAATAGATCCTGGCCAGATTGGCGGGATCTTTCAGTACGCCGGGGCTGGCTTTGAGACGGATGTTGTAACGGTTGCCGTCACCGGGCACGTCATTGTATTTCGCCACATCCATGCCGCCGGCCAGCACATGCACGGCAAGCGCCGCGTCCCGGGTTGTGATCCCCATATCCCGGGCACGCACGCGATCCACGTGCAGCGCCAGTTCCGGCAGATCAAGCTGAAGATCCAGGTCGAACTTCCCCATGCCCGGCGTTTTTCGCAAGCGCGCCAACAGCAAGCGGGACAGATCCGCCGTCCTCTTCAGATCCGGCCCTGTAAGACCAAACTGCATGGGTTCGCCGCGCTGCCCGCCAACAATTGATACGCGCATGGCAAATGCATGGATACCCGGAATGACAGCCAATTCCTTCTGGATGATCCGGATCATCTCCCATTGTCTGATATGGCGCTTTTCCTTGGGGACCATCTGCACAAAAGCCTGCCCCTGATTGACCTGTCCCGCCTGTCCCAGACCGATAGTGGTAAAGTAGTTCTCGATCTCGGGATGGCGCTTCAGTACATCTTCCACGGCCTCAAGTTTTTTTCCGGTATCGGCAATGGAAGCGCCGGGGGGTGCCTTGAAAATAACCATGAACCGACTGTCATCCTCCTTGGGTACAAAGCCCTTTCCCACTCTGCCGAACAGCAATATACTGCTCAGGAAAACAAGCGTGGCCAGCGCCAGAACGCTCCAGCGATACCGGAGCGACCAGGACAGGATCCGTTTGTAAAAGCGATCCATGCGCGTGAATCCCGCATCGAAGAACGTATAAATTCGGCCATGCGTTTTTTTGACCCGGAGATAACGTGAGCAGAGCATGGGAATCAGCGTAAGCGCAACCAGCATCGAAGCCAGCACGCCGAAGGTGACAACCACGGCAAACGCCTGGAAAAAACGGCCGACCAGGCCACCGAGGAAAATGACCGGCGCGAAGATTGCCACCAGGGTCAGACTGGCGGCAAGCACGGCGAAAGCAACCTGCCTGCTTCCCTTGATGGCAGCCTCTACCGCATCCGTCTCCAGCCCTTCTTCCCGGTGACGATGGATATTTTCAAGCACGACAATGGCATCATCCACGACGACGCCGATAAGCAACAGCAAGGCCAGCATGGTCATCAGGTTCAGCGTATAGCCCAGGAACCAGGCCACTCCGATGGCGGCCAGCAGCGAAACCGGAATCGCCAGCGCGACCATTGCGGTGGCGCGGATATTCTTCAGAAAGGCGAACACGACCAGCGCGGCGAGAAGAACGGAGCCGAACAAATGTTCCTTCAGGCCGTCCACGATTCCCTTGACGATCTCGGCATCATTGGTGGCAATATCAATGTGCATGCCGGACGGGAGCGCGGGAAGAATATCCTCTTTTAGTCTGCGTTTGATCTCATGGGCGATGGCCACGGTATTCGTTCCGGTAATCCGCACAATGCCGAGACCAACACTGGGCCTGCCATTGAAACGCGCCAGTTGCCGGTTGTCCGCGAGACCGTCTTCAATGGTGGCGATATCCCTCAGTTTAACGCGACCGCCGCCGCGGGACGTAACCACCATCTCGCGGAGTTGCCGAATCCGGTGAAATTCCATATCCAGCTTGATCATGTATTCGCGTCTGCCGTCCACGAGAAACCCGCCGGGAAACCGCACATCCTCGGTCTCAAAAGCATGGATAACATCAGGCACGGCAACATTCAGCGCATACATGCGATCCATATCCAGCCACACCCTGATGGTACGTTTGCGTTCGCCGGCAATACGAACTTCGCCCACGCCGTTGATATTCTCCAGTCGCTTCCTGATAACGTTGTGCGCGTACAGATTGAGTTGCTGGAGGGTGCGGTCGCCGGTCAGGATCAACCACATGATGGGCGTGGCGCCCACTTCCACCTTGGCCACGACCGGAGGATCAATTCCCCTGGGCAACTGACGCAACGCCTGATTGACCTTGGCCTGAACCTCATTGAAGGCGACATTGATATTCTTTCTAAGTTCGAACTGGACATTGACGATGGATACGCCTGGTGAAGATTGGGAAATCACATGCTCAATATCCGGCACGCTGTTGACTTTTTCCTCAATAATAGACGTGATGGAACTGTCCACCAGTTCCGGATTCGCCCCTTCCAGCACCGTGGTAATGGATACCATCGGGAAATCGATCTTCGGAAAGCGGTCCAGGCCGATGCGCCCATAGGCCACCAGGCCGAAGAGAACGAGAACGCCGGACAGCATCCAGGCCAGCACATGCCGCCGAATGGACAGTTCAGGAAGCGTCATGTCCCGTCGGCTTCCGAAGCGTCTTTGCCGCTGCTTGTCCTGGCATGAACCGTGGCGCCATTGCTGAGAAAGGCGGCGCCGTCCACAGCCACGGGCGTACCGGCGGAAAGTCCGCGGGTAATTTCCACGTTCGGACCAATATGCACGCCCGTGTTCACGACCTGTTCAAAGGCCTTGCCATGGCGTATCACGTATACGACCTCGCCTTTGGGGCGGAGCACCACGGCCGGCGCGGGCACGACCACCGCATTTTTGTGCTTCGCCACCAGGACGTCGGCGATCACGCCCCCCCCGGGACGCCATTCCCCCGGATTATCGATTTTCATACGCGCCTCAAACGCTCCCGATGTCCGCCCGACCATGGGCGACAATTCCCGAATCCTGGTATGGACGATCCGGCTGCCGCCGGGGAGGGTCAGCGCAACCTCCTGTCCCGGCCGGATAAGTCCCGATCTCGTTTCAGGAAACGGAAGACTGATGGTCAGCTTGCCTCCGGCAACAATGCTGACGAGCGGCGATCCGGCTCTCACATAATCGCCGGCGGCAACCATGCGCCGCTGCACCCGGCCGGAAATCGGCGCCCGCACACCCGTTCGTTTCAGATTCAGGCTGGCCTGCACATATTTGTCTCTGGCCGCGAGCCTCTCCTGTTTTAACGCGGCCCATTGCGTTTCAGCCTGATCCAGCATGGTGGGCGACACAAATTTTCCACGGGCAAGTTTTTCGTAGCGCCCGACCAGGCGCTTCTGCGCCCCGATACGGGCGGTGAGACGGGCGATTTCAGCCCTGGCGGCAAGCACCGCCGACTGGTAGTCGGTGGCATCCAGCCGAACCAGAAGCTCGTTTCTGACCACGCTGTCGGCCACATCCACGCCGACCCACTTTACTTTCGCGGTAACTTCGGAGGAAACCACGACCGAACGCGGATTCAGTATCCTGCCTACCACGGATTCGCTGACGTCCACATCTTGCATACCGGCGGGCTGTACGGTGATATTGACCACCCGAACGCTATTCTTTTGCGGCTGTTTCTCTTCGCCACCGCACGAACTCAGCAACACGGCAACCATGGCAAAACAGGCCAGAACGGGGAGGCCAATTGCCGGGCGTTCGCACTGCAAGCGGCTCTTCATGACCCGCCCTTCCTTCGATCCGTGATGCCCAGCAGCAGAAGGCGCAACAACCTGTCCCCGGTATGGGCGGGATCGCTAAAATGCGTGTCCGGCAGGTGCCGTAAAACCGGCCATGACTCAAACAGAAAAACATTCAAACCAACGATTGCCGCGGCCGCGTCAGCGGCATCCATGTCCTTGCGCAGAACGCCTTTCTCCTGCCCGCTGCGAATCAGCGATACCAGCCGGGAAAAATGTTCTCCAAACACCTCAAGGGCCATAGCCTGCCCCCGCTCGCAGTTCCCATCCGTTAATTCCCGCAGGATCAGGCGTGAAACGTCTTCCTGTTCAAACAGGTTTTGCAGGTGCGCGCTGGCGAATGCGCGGATTGGTTTGACGGATTGACAGGCCATTCCTTCGAGCGACTTGAGGATGACGCCGATATTGAGGCATGCGCGCCTCATCACTTCGAGATATAATGCCTGTTTGCTGGCAAAGTGATGGAAGATCGTGGCCTTGGACACGCCTGCCCGCGTCGCAATTTTCTGGATGGAAACGGCATCAAAACCATGTCTGGAAAACAAATCCTCCGCCGCTTCGAGAATGCGCCTCTCTCCGTCTGATACCCGTGTCATCGACTTCTCCTGACCAATCAATCGGTCAGGAACCTTGGATAAATCCCTGTCGTTGTCAAGATGCGGTCAGCAAAGCATGCCTGCGCCAACCGTAATATTGGTCAATGCATCAATAATGATAAAACTGCCGGTGGCGCGATTGTCCGCATACGCATCGGCATAAATCGGCTGCGCCAGCTTAAAATTCACCCGGCCAATTTCATTGACTTGCAGTGCGTTCGCTGTTTCCTGATGCAAGGTCTGAATATCGGTGCGATAGACAATATCCCGGACGATTGCGCGCACTGAATTCGTGGTTTGCTTGATAATATATTTATTACGCAGCGCCAGTGGTTCCTCGCCTGTCCAACAGACCATGGCCTCAATTTCCCTGCGCATTTCAGGCATCGCATCTGCATGCGCCATCATATCCCCACGCGAAATATCAATATCATCCACCAGCGTCAGCGTGACGCTTTGCGGTGCATAAGCCTGATTCAAATTTCCGTCAAAGGTAACAATTTCCCGGATACGGGATGTCTTGCCGCCGGGCAATAACGTCACTGCATCGCCTGCACGCACCATGCCGGAATTGATGCGCCCGCAATAACCCCGGAAATCCGGCAGATTCTTTGTTTGCGGACGATTGACATATTGTACGGCAAAACGAAACGGCAGGCGCTCGATATGGTCGGTCACCTCAATCGATTCCAGTGTTTTCAGCAACGTCTTGCCTTCATACCAGGGCATGGACTCGCCGCGCATCGCCACCATATCGCCATACAGGGCCGAGACCGGAATACAAATCAGATCCCTGATTCCCTGTTTGGCGCAATAGTCCACCATATCGGCGCGAATCTTCTCAAAAATTTCCCGCGAATAGTCCACCATATCCATTTTATTGATGGCAACCACCAGATGCGGCGTGCCCAGCAAGCTCAGGATATGCGTATGTCTCCTGGTTTGCGGCATGACGCCATTGCGGGCGTCAATCAGGATGATGGCGGCGTTGGCCGTGGACGATCCCGTCACCATATTGCGCGTGTATTGCTCATGCCCCGGACAATCCGCCATGATGAATTTACGTTTCGGCGTGGCGAAATAACGATAGGCGACATCGATGGTAATACCCTGCTCACGCTCGGCGGATAAACCATCCGTCAACATGGCAAGATCCACCTCAGCCTCCGAGGCGGCCCCTTTCCTGCGCGTTACTGAAAGCAACTGATCCTCAAAGGCTCCTTTGGTATCCACCAGAAGACGACCAATCAGGGTTGATTTACCATCATCCACGCTGCCAACAGTCGCCAGCCGCAGCAGTTGAATCTTCTCACTCAGTTGCCAGTTCACTTCAGTCATTAAAAATATCCCTCTTTCTTCTTGTCTTCCATGGTATTGGCGCCGTGATCAATAATGCGCGTTTCGCGCTCGCTCCTGCGCGCGGCGGCGGCTTCGGCTACAATCGCATCAAGGGTCGTGGCATCGGAACGGACAGCCCCCGTGCATGGCATGCAACCCAACGTGCGGAAACGGCACATGACCCGCGTTGGCTCCTCGCCTTCCAGCAGTTGATTCCTGGTTTTTTCATTATATGGAATCAACAGGCTTCCCCGCTTCACCACGAGCCGTTCCTTAGCGTAATACAATGGCACAATTGGAATGTTTTCTTCACGGATGTAGAGCCAGATATCCATTTCCGTCCAGTTGGAAAGCGGGAATACGCGCACACTTTCACCTTCATGAATGCGGCCATTATAGATATCCCACAATTCCGGACGTTGATTCTTCGGATCCCACTGGCCGAATTCATCGCGAATGGAAAACACGCGCTCCTTGGCGCGGCTTCGCTCCTCATCGCGTCTTGCACCGCCAAAAGCAGCGTCATAATTCCTTTCTTCCAGCGCATTCAGCAAAGCCTGTGTTTTTAATGCGCCACAACAACGCGCCACGCCATATTCCCCGGGATTCATTCCCTTGCTGATCGCATCTTCATTACGCCTGACGATCAACTCCGCACCAATTTCCTTAATGAACCAGTCGCGGAATTCATACATCTCGGGGAACTTGTAGCCGGTGTCCACATGCAATAAGGGAAACGGCGGAGGTGCGGGGTAAAAGGCCTTGCGTGCCAGATGCAACATGACGCTGGAGTCCTTGCCAATGGAGTACATCATCACCGGATTGCGAAACTCGGCCACCACTTCCCGCATGATGTGGATGGACTCCGCTTCCAGCGTTTTAAGCTGCGTGAGTCTGTGTTCACTCATTGGTTTCTCCTAACCTGCATGATTGATTCGGGCCTTTGTTCATGATGAATTTCGGGGAAGGAGACCGTCGCCATGCATACGGACGACCGACGAGGAATTCGGTGCGGGCAAAGGAACATACAAGGGCGCGGCGGCATTTGTGAATAATGCAGGTTAAATCCCCTCACCCAACTCTCCTTCCCCCGCACTCAGGGAACGGACATGCAGCCCGCATTCGGCCAGCGTATCCTCGTTCTCCCACCACCATCGCCCGGCGCGCGGGTCTTCCCCAACAGTAATGGCGCGCGTGCAGCACTCACAGCCAATCGACACATAATGCTCATCATGCAGGCGATTGTAAGGCACATCATGCTCACGGATATAGCTCCGGATATCGTTTTCGGTCCAGTCCAGCATGGGATTGTATTTCACCAGACCAAACACAGGATCATGCTCAACCGGTTGAACCGCGGCGCGGTTCTCCGACTGATCCCGATGGCGGCCGGTGATCCACGCCTCCATGCCGGCCATGGTGCGCCGAAGCGGACTGACCTTGCGAAGGTCACAACACAGTTTGCGATTCTCTACGGAATGATAAAACAGATTAACGCCATGTTCGCGCACCATGGCTTCAACCTCATCTCTGTCCGGAAATATAATTTCCAGATCCGCGCCATAGTGTTCGCGCACCCTGTCCATCAGCACGTAGGTGGCCTGTGGCAAGCGCCCTGTGTCCAGCGTCATCATACGAATGCCGGGAGCGTGTTTACAAATCAAATCAATCTGAACCATACCTTCCGAACCCAGGGCGCACGGATAGATCAGCCGGTCGCCATGTTTGTCTCTGGCTTGCCGCAGCAACGCGACCGTCGATTCAATCAATGTTGAAAGGTTCATTTCATTACTCCGGTTTCGGCAACAGGCCACCATAGCCAGACCGTCAGCGAAAAGAGCGCGAACGCTGAGATCGACATCATAGCGCCATAGCGCAACATTGACGCGGTCTTCACATAGCCCGTGGCAAAAATCATGGCATTGGGCGGCGTTCCCATGGGTAACATGAAGGCGAATCCGGCCACGATCCCGACCGCGAGGGAAACCATGGATGGATCCATTCCCGCCGCCAGGCCTGCCGGAATGGCCACCGGCAACATAATCGCAACCGCAGCGGAATTGCTGACGCCTTCGGTTAACAGCAAGGTCGCCAGCGCCAGAAGCAATAACAGTCCCAGGCCCGACGCGCCCATTGGCAGCATCCACGATGCCAGCCATGCGCCCGCGCCCGTCACGGCAATGGCCTTACCGATGGCAATCGCACCACCATACAGCATCACCACATCCCAGCTTACATTCGCCTGAATCTCTTTCCATTCGACCAGACGCAATGCAACCATGCAGACGACACTCACCAGGGCAATACTGGCAAGCCCCACCGCATGTCCTGCCGACAGCCATGCGATAATCGTCACAGCCATTAGCAAAGCCATGGTACGCCCTTGCCAGCTCAGTAACCCAAGTTCAAGCCGTTTTTGCTCGATCCTTTTCCGGACAGCTCCAACATCCAGCCCGTTCACGGGGGTGACCCATAGAAGAACCGCGGCGCCAATAAGAAGCATGCCGGCCACCAGCGGCACGGCAGCAATACTCCAGTCGAGAAACGAAAACGATTTGCCGGTCAGTTCCTGTAACAGCGCCATGGCCAGCGGACCGCGCGCGCCCCCCAGCAACGTGGCGACACCACCGATAATCGCGCCCCACGCCATGGCAAGGAATATCGACTGGGCGTAACGATCTCCCGGCTTCAGACCGAGTCCGCGCACAATCTCCCATGCAAGGGGAAGAAACACCGCCGCCACCGCGTGTTCAGGCATAAAAAAAGCCATGCAGGCAGGTAAGAACAGCATCGCCATCAGCAAGCGCCGGAGGCTGGATCCCGCCCGTTCCAGAAAGGCCAGCGCCAGATGTTCGGATAATCCGGATTTCATCACGCCCGCGGCCAGCATAAATGCGCCAAGAATAAAAAATACGGCGGGATTCCCGAACAAAGCAAACGTTTGCGTGGCTGGAAGGACATCCAGCAAAGGCAAGAGCGCCAAGCCTAATATGGCCGTCACAGCCAACGGCAACAATTGAGAAACCCAAAGAACAAGACAAAGGGTAAACACAATGATGGCATGCCAGCCCGGCACGCTCAGACCCGCTGGCGCAGCCTGTTTGATTGCCCACCACGTTACAAACGCAATCAGGGCCAATGCCGCAAAGGGCAGACTTCTACGCACCAACAGCACATGCATGGGGCGCTGATCCAGAATGACCGGCATTCTGCGCCCTACCCCGTTCCCGTATCAGTGTAACGCACTTTGAGTGAGCGCCGCAGGGCATCCACCCATCCATCCATCCTCCTGCCAACAGGACTCAATGTCAGACGTTCCGTGAGCGACACCTCGTGCCCGACCAGGATCCTGCTCTCCATCGGCGTCAGTACACGTCCCATATCCCGTAAACGATGTGTTGGCAAACCGGATACCGCCAGAATATCGTACAATGCGAGGAAGGCGGTCTCGGCTGTGTCCATATCAGGCAGATCCGTATGCTCCAAAGGTGTTCCAGGCAGGGGACGAAAGGGAATCAGCAAGGGCACCACGCCATGTTCCACCAATGCGTTCATACCGGCAATGGTTGATTCTACCGGTTCCAAACCCAGGATTAGATGGCTGACCACCGCACCTTCGCGAAAGACGGAAACCGCATGCCCGAGCGCGCGCCAGATGGCCTCCTGCCCACCTTCGGCCTGTTTGCCGGGGCAAACAGTGGCAAACCGTTCTTCGCCGAACAGTTCCAGATTACAAATCAGCACATCCAGCCCCGCGGCATACAGATCGTCAATCATGGAGGTATCACGCGGCGCCACGGTTTCCAGCGCAATTTGCCGGTGTCCCAGGTGACGGCGTAACAGCGCAATCAATGAAATCAAACGATCCAGCCCTGCCTGGTCTCCCGGAACATGGCCGTTATACAAATACACCGTATCCACTTCACGTTCGGCCAGAGCCGCCCTTACCACTTCAATCAGTTCCAACGGGTCACGCAACGGTGGAATCGTTTCATTCAACATCGAATCATACTGACAGTACTGACAGGCTCGACCCGGCTGCGCGAAGAAACCGCAACCCATCAGGGGATGTAAAATTAACAATTTATCATGTAACGACGAAAAGCTTCCCATACGCGCGCCGGCGCGCGTCGTCTGATGGTAATAGCGTGGCGCCGCGATCAGTTTCGCGGGCATGCGTTCCCCTTCATGCGTCAGTTCACATCCATCGTCCGTGACATGCAACGCAATCGGGCTCTTCTCCGTAAAGGGTTGAGCTACGGGAACTGTGGCGAAATGTCCGCTGGGAAGACGTAAATCCAGCACCATCTCCACGGCATTGGCTTGGGAAATCCACCGGGAAGCATGCGGCAAGCCATCAGGAAAGGCTACGCCGTGCGTCACCAGAGCCAGCTTGGCGCGGCCGGAATTATTAAAAAACGTCATGGTTCCGGTTGCTGCCTACGCAGATTTCTCCACCAAAATCTTCCACTGGCTATCTGAAATCTTCTCTTGTGCGAGCACCCTCTGCCCCTGTTCCTCCAGAGAGCGTGGAACATTCATGATGGGTTCTCCATCATCAAGGATCACCGACAGGTGCGCGCCCGCCGGCAGTGTTTCCAGTTTCAACTTGGTCTTGACGAAATTCATCGGGCAAGCCACGCCCGCAAGATCCAGCAGCACGGCTTCCTCTCCCGCGGCGACTGATGTTTGCCGGGCAGCAGATGTATCCGGTGCGGACAGTGTTTTGTACTCGTCATCAGGCACCGGCGCAAACCGGGCTGCCGCCAAATCAACAAAGGATCCCACCACGCCCCGTAAAGCGGTAACGCCCGACGCGGGATCAGCGATATTGACGTTCATCAATGCCGATGTCGCTCTGGCCAGACCTCCGGACACTTCCTTGTCGGCAGCGGCGAAACCGGCCAACAGGCCGAAGACTTCCGCGTCATCCCCGGGTTTTTCACCGTAGACGGTCAGAAAGGAACGTGCCGTGGAAATGGCGGCCTGTTTGTAGCCCTCCAGGGCTTCAGCCCAGAACATGGAATCCAGATGGGCGGAACCGACGCGAAGCTCGTATTGAGCTTCCGCCACCAACGCATCCGTCATGCCGACCACGGCAGCCGCGCACTCGCCCGGCTTGTTATCCCTGGTCGAGAATGGCTGGTTCTCGCTCCAGTCATACATCAAGCCCTCAACGTCGCCTTCACCGGCGGAGAACGGCGTCAGAATGGCATTGAGACCATCCTGACCAAGACGGGAGGCCCAGTCATGTATGCTTTCACCCGCCTCTCGCCCTTCTTTATACGCATTTAATACGGCGATTCCCGCCTCCGGCGCACGTTTCGCCGGCACAGGCCTGGTGGCAAAGCCAAAGGCTTTGCCCGCCGCGCCGGATCCACCCACATGCAGTTGGTAATGCGGCACCGCCTTGCCTTCAAGCTTTCTGGCCAGACCGTGAAAACCAAGGTCCGCAATATGGTGTTGTCCACAGGAATGCTGACAGCCGGAAATTTTGACCTGCATACCGGCAAGATCGGGATGACTTTCGCTGATCTTCTCCAGCACCGGTTTCATGGTCTCGGCCAATCCGTAGGAATTGGTAATGGCCAGACGGCAGGATTCCACACCGGGGCATACCATGACATCGGGGAGACCGCGCGCATGTTCGATTGCAATACCGGCAGCATTCAGAATCGCAATCACCGCATCTGTTTTCCCCGGCGCAACGCCGGTTATCACCATCCCCTGCTCGGGCGTAACGCGAAGATCATCGCTTCCACCGGCACGCGCGGCCTCCGCTACGGCATGACACTGCGCCGGCGTTAGATCGCCACGGAAGAGATTGAGTAGAATGCTTTTTTTGCCATCATGTTGATCCACCACCGGATCGCCATGAAATGGAAAGGGTCCGGACGGTTCGCGCCAGTTCGCTTCAGCATATTCCGGATCGGCGCCATGCGTCTTCTCCACCGCTGCCCGCTCCTGGCGATACAAATCAATAAATCCCCCGGAACCCAGTTTCATCAATACGTACTTCATGCGCGCCCGTGCGCGATGTTTGCGGTCCGAATACTTGAAATGAATACGCATCAGGGCTTCACCCACGAGCAGCAGTTCTTTCTCCTCGATAAAGTCCTCGAGTTTAATGGCCGAAACCGGCTGGATGGAAAGCCCTCCCGCGGCCCACACCTCAAAACCGCGCTTGCCGTCCACGGTTTTAGCGATAAAACCGGCATCATGCATGCCGGAAAGCCCGCAGTCCGTGGCGCAACCCGAGAAGGTCACCTTGAACTTGCGCGGGAATTGCTGCGTCAACGGATGACGCAAATAAAACTCGGCAAAACGCCGGGCGTGTATATTCACGTTCGCATGCTCAGAGGGGCACACGCCGGACAAAAAACAGGATGTCACGTTACGTACGGTATTGCCGCAAGCCTCTCGCGTGGTCATGCCAGCCCCGGCGAGGCTACGCAAAATAGCAGGCGTATCCTCCAGACGCATAAAATGCGTCTGGATATCCTGTCGTGTCGTCACATGCGCCAGTTTGGGCGTATCCAGCTCACCGGCATATTGCGCCACGAGATCGCCAATCACATCCAGTTGCGCCGGTGTGAAACGGCCACCCGGCAGTTTGATGCGCACCATCTGCACGCCATCCTGCCTCTGACCATACACGCCCATCTGCAATCGAAACGGCGTGAAGCGCTGCTCGGGCATACGCCCGTCCAGGAACGACTTTAATCCTGCTTCATATTCCTTAATATCATCTTCACTGGTGAAATTCAGTGGTTCAACTGCCGCCATGTTATTCGCTCCCTGGGCTCTGGAAATATAACTTATTCATTTTCGGTGCATTAACCTTGCGCGGTGCGTAATTCACACGTTTCTTCATAAGTCATCAAATGCTTGATGGTCGCCTTCTCCGAGCACAGCGGGCAGGCCGGATCCCTGTGCAGCCTTAGCTTGCGCCATTCCATGCGCAGCGCATCAAAGGTCATCAGATAACCGGACAGGGACTCGCCAATACCCAGCAATTCCTTGATGACTTCCACGGCCTGAATCGTACCCACGACACCGGCCAGCGCGCCCAGAATCCCGGCTTCGGAACAACCAGGAACCAAACCCGCAGGTGGCGGTTCGGGATACAGGCAGCGATAACACGGGCCTTCCCCGTCCGCATGCGGTTTGAATGTCGTCACCTGCCCTTCAAAGCGGAACATCGCACCTGACACCAGTGTCTTCCGTTCAAAAAAACAGGCATCATTGACCAGAAAACGGGTCGGAAAATTATCGCAACCATCCACAATCACATCGTAATCACGGATAATGTCGCGCACATTCTCCCCGGTGACGCGCTCGGCGCGGGTGATGACATTCACGTCCGGATTCAGCGCCTGTATGGTCTTCTTTGCGCTCTCCACCTTGTCCATGCCGATACGTTCGTTGTTATGCATGATCTGCCGCTGAAGGTTGGACACCTCCACCACGTCGGCATCGGCGATACCGATGGTTCCGACGCCTGCCGCAGCCAGGTAATAAGCCACGGGACTACCCAGACCTCCCGCGCCAATCATGAAGACCCTGGATTCAAGCAACGTTGACTGACCCTCGCCACCAACCTCCGGCAGGATAATGTGCCGTGAATAGCGCTCGATCTGTTCTTCCGTAAAATCAATCATACTTCAATTCCCTTAAATAAATCCGTAGACATGTAACGTTCCGCCATGGATGGCAAAATCACCACAATACGCTTACCCTTCATCTCCGGCCGCGCCGCTACCCTCAACGCCGCCGCCACGGCTGCGCCGGAAGAAATGCCTCCGGCAATTCCTTCTTCCCTGGACAAGCGCCGCGCCATATTCAAGGCCTCCTCGTTACTGACCTGTTCGACGCGATCAAGGATGTCCATATTCAAGTTTTTCGGAATAAAACCCGCGCCAATACCCTGAATTTTGTGCGGCCCCGGTTTGCCTCCTGAAATGACCGGCGAATCGGCGGGCTCTACCGCAATGGCCTGAAAATCAGGATTACGCGATTTAATCACTTCAGCCACGCCGGTAATGGTTCCGCCCGTACCCACGCCCGCAACAATGGCATCCACATGACCATCGGTATCCGCCCATATTTCTTCCGCGGTCGTTTGACGATGAATCTCCGGATTGGCCGGATTGTCAAACTGTTGCGGCATGAATGCGCCATCGGTCTTGCTGACAATCTCGGCCGCCTTTTCGATCGCGCCCTTCATGCCTTTCTCCGCCGGTGTCAATTGCAGTTCCGCGCCCAATAATTTCAGCAGTTTGCGCCGCTCCAGACTCATGGATTCCGGCATGGTGAGGATACATCGGTATCCCTTGGCACGAGCCACAAATGCCAGTGCGATCCCGGTATTGCCACTGGTCGGTTCGACAATCACGCCGCCTGGTTTAAGACTCCCGTCCGCTTCGGCGGCCTCGATCATCGCCTTACCGATACGGTCCTTGACAGAGTTCAGCGGATTGCGAAATTCCAGTTTTAACAGAATTTCCGCAGGCAAATTACGACCCATGCGCTGCAAGCGCACCAGGGGCGTATGTCCTACCGTTTCCGCAACATTATTAAATATTGGCATAATACACCTCGATTACTGTTATTCTTCGAATCAACAACAATATTACTGTGTAATTAACAAAAAAGGTAACTACTCAGACCCCCCCCCCTGGATTTTGTTCTCTGGCAAGGCGCGAGAAGCGCAGAATCCGTAGCATATGGGTCATATGTGAGGATTTGAGCATCGCAGGAACGCCGCCAGAGGG